>OKWR01000943.1_pt1 | contig 23203 bp, 19 predicted proteins | sample 1607101 | NCBI WGS metagenome assembly OKWR01 (sample SAMN04414076, study PRJEB24778) | human gut metagenome | material: faecal | host: Homo sapiens
AACTCGCGACCCCGACCTTGGCAAGGTCGTGCTCTACCAACTGAGCTATTTCCGCGTTATCATGTCATCCTTCCCGAATGCGATGCAAAGGTACGACTTTTTTTGAAACCTGCAAACAATTCCGCGTTTTTTCTTTCAAAAAAAGCAGATTTCCCTGCATTTTCCGTTCCAAAACGGTTTAAAACAAAAGAAATCTGCCTTATTTTATCAACACATACGGTCACGATAGTCTTCATATGTGTATTCCCGATAGTATTCCAGAACACCATCTTCATGCAGCAATGCGATGGACGGATGATGTATTCCGTTAAACATATTGGTCTTTACCGTGGTATAATGAATCATATCCTCAAAGATCAGAGTCTCTCCCACTTTCAGCTCATGATCGAATTTCCAGCACGACATAAAATCTCCGCTCAGACAACTGTTACCTCCCAAGCGGTATACATGTTCTTCAGGAGTGGCAGTCTTGATATAGTCTTCCGGCATCGTCTCCGCTCCACGCACAGCCGGCTGATAAGGCATCTCCAGACAGTCGGGCATGTGACAGGTGAAACTCACATTCAGAATAGCCGTGCGGATTCCTTTATTCTCCACCACATCAACCACACGTGACACCAGCGGACCCGTCTGCCAGGCAAAGGCCGATCCGGGTTCCAGAATGACACGCAGATTGGGATAACGTTCCTGCAGACCGCGCAACAAGGTAATCAGATGCTCCGTATCGTATCCCTTTCGGGTCATCAGATGTCCGCCTCCCAGATTCAACCATTTCAGGCGGGGCAGCCATTTTCCGAACTTGGTCTCCAGATGCTCCAGAGTATGCTCCAAAGCCGTGGAATCGCTTTCGCAATGACAATGGCAATGAAAACCTTCTATGCCTTCAGGCAAATCTTCCGACAAAGCATCGGCCAGTATGCCAAAACGCGAACCGGGAGCACAAGGATCATACAGTTCCACTTCTATTTCCGAATACTCGGGATTCACACGCAGACCACAGGATATGGCTTCCGACGGATGCTGATGATTATAAGCTTTCACCAATGGCCAGAAACGGGCATATTGGGTCAGGGAATTAAAAGTGATATGACTGCTGCACTCCATCAGACGGTCAAAATCCTCTTCGGTATATGCCGGCGAATAAGTATGTGCCTTGCTTCCGAATTCCTCGGCAGCCAAACGGGCTTCATAAAGCGAACTGGCTGTCGTATGGGTGATATACTCCCGGAAAATCGGGAACGATTTCCAAAGAGCGAACGATTTAAAGGCCAGGATTATTTCCGCTCCACTGCGCTTGGCCACATCACGAATCAGACTCAAGTTACGGCGCAGCAAACGCTCTTCCATCACATAGCAGGGAGTCTTTACCCCTTCAAAGGTATGGGAATCTGTTTTCATATCCTTGTTGCTTGATATTTTAAGTGTTTGTATTCTTCTTTGATTCTATATTTATAAATTAGTATACCAGACGTACATTGTCCACCCATAATGTTGTACCGACAGAGCCTACATAAGCACCGCCGTAGCTGGAATCAAACTGCAAGATAATGTGTGTAGGTGTTTCGTCCGCATCTGCCCATCCCACTTCGTGGATCGGAACATTCTTTCCCTTACTGTTGATACAGTATTTGGTATCGTCTCCGGTAATCAGTCCCATATAGCTTTGGAAACCGCTCTTCTTGGAGATATCTCCATATTGGATCGGGAATTGCGCGTTATTTACCCAACCGGTGTTCTTGGAAAAACGGTGCACCATCGTACCGACACGCTTGGCATAAATATTTCCTTTGGCATCTTCCCATCTTTTCTGCAGGATGCAGATCACATCCGGCATATCCATACCGGACACCTTGGTTACTCGGCTGAAACCGGTCTCACGGATACGGTTCGGCTGCCCTGAAAGTTTCACCTTATAATCAAAGCAAACAGCCTTGGGACGACGCGCCAGCGGCATACCGGCCGACAGCTTGCTCATCGGATTGGAGGTGCTCGTCACCGGTTCCAAAGCACTTCCCAGCCACAACGAACCGGCCGCAAGCACTTTGATATTGACAATGCCCAGAACTACACACTTCTCAATATGTGTTTTCAGGCAGGCACAATAACCGTTACCTCTTTTTTCCCGATACACCGAAGTATTTGTCTTGGTGATACCGGCCACTTTGGCCATCACATTGGAAGTAGCCCACGGTGAACCGCCCTGATTGGTATAAGCCTTACTGTTGTTCCATACCGCATTCGGTCCTACCTCATAAAGACTTTTGGTATTACCGCCGATGATCGCGCTTTCTTTGATATTGCGCACGATCCACTGGTCAAAGTTACCATACTTAATCATTTCTCCCTGACCGAAGAACAAGGCAGGTACCAAAGCCATGGCCCCTGTCAACAATACTCTTTTTCCTTTCATTATCTTTGTTTTTAAATCCTTTCCATTAAAAAGCTTCATTTATATTGAAGGATACATTCGGACTGTCTTTCGTGAATCCCAAGTCCAAACGCACATTAACCCGTTTCTTGAACTCCCAACGGTATCCTACTCCATAATTGGGGAGTGTCTCACGCAACCAGATGTTATCAAAATTATGGAACACATTGGCAAAACCGATCCAGGCCACCATACCGCTGCGTCCCTTCAGATGCTGACGCAGCTCCACCTGCCCTTCCAGAATATTCCGGTCACGGTAGCGGCCTTCATAATAACCGCGCATCCGGTTCATCGTACCCACCTGTGCCAACATGGTCCAGGGCACATTTCCATAATTCAGCAAGCCGTGCAGCTCCATGGCCATGACTCCGCCTTTCCATACCTGACGATAAGCGGAATAGGTCAGATCTGTATAGGAAAATGGATAACGGTTTCCCATTCCTGCAGGATAGGACATCTGTTCCAGACGAAAATAGTTGCCCCGATAGGCATTCAACACAAAATCTCTGCTGTCATAAATCAATGTCAATCCGAGACCATAGCTCCGGATTCGCTGGTCTTGCCCCTGGATTAATTCCGGACGCTCGAAATCATAGGAGTTCACGAGACTGATATCGCCCACAAGCCCTAAATAGGTATGCTTGAATATCCGATACTGGAAATCCGGTCTGAACTGGAATTTCACCCGGTTATACATACTTTTGTTCGCTCCGTCGCACCCCTGGTCATAACCGATACCCCAAATATAACTGGGAAAGGTATACACATAGGTCTGATAATTGAGTCGGAAACGGTCATGGGCAAAAAAATTGTTTCCACGCACACCTATGGAGAGCATACCGGCTATGCTGGCATTTCCATACAAGGATACATTGGATTTCTGCAACGTCGGGTCACTGCGATCCCAGGAATACAGACCGGAAGCCGCGATTCCCAGTCCCAGCGAAGTTGTAGCCGTATAGCTGGGACCAAACAATACGCTAAAATCAAAAGGTTTGTTTTTCTCCTTATTGGCATTCCGCAGATAATCTCCGAGCCACGCAAACGCGCCTTTCCGTTTCCCGGCCACGACCGTATCCACAGAATCGGCATGCTCCCCTTCAGAAAAATCTGCCGGCACATACGCAGAAAGACTGCCGGTAAAAGACAAGCAGAGCAACAGAAAACAGAATATCCGGTTTATATTTAAATTCATGACTTTTCTCATCGGTTTATTGTCGCAAAGATAGTACAATATGATGAGAAATCGCCATCCGCAACAGGATTTATCCGTTTGTGACCGGAAAAGATACCGGAATTCTCCCGATAAAATCCCGAATCGTCAGCCACTTGTTTTTTACGGCAACGAATGAAAATCTTTCCGGTGATATCCTTGATATTTGATTATATTTTATACTTTTGCTGAAAATCATCAATTTTAACCAAACATTATGAACAGCAAAAGATCAAATATAGCTTTGCAAAACGGTACTAGTGATTATCGTGTTCTGGAACTGCTATCCCAGAATTTCCCCAATATAGCGGCGGCCAGCACGGAAATCATCAATCTGGAAGCTATCATGAACCTTCCCAAAGGAACCGAGCATTTTGTAGCCGATATTCACGGCGAGTATGAAGCCTTTCTGCACATTCTGAAAAATGCTTCAGGCAATATCCGCAGAAAAGTGGCGGAACTGTATGGCACATCCATGCGTGAAAACGAGATCCGTAATCTCTGCTCCCTGATTTACTATCCGGAGAAAAAACTGGAATACATCAAGGCCGTAGAGGAAGACCTGAACGATTTTTATAACATCACCCTGCATCAGTTGGTCAAGATCTGTCAGACGGTATCTTCAAAATACACCCGTTCCAAAGTAAGGAAAGCACTGCCTAAAGAGTTTTCCTATATCATAGAAGAACTGCTTCACGAGTCACCTCTGGAAAACAACAAGCAAGGTTACTTTAACCGCATTATCGAAACGATCATTTCCACCGGAAGAGCGGACGATTTCATCATTCAGATCTGCAACCTGATCCAGCGCCTCAGCATCGACCAACTGCACGTGCTGGGCGATATCTACGACCGCGGACCGGGAGCGCACATCATCATGGACAAACTGTGCAACTATCATCACTTTGATATCCAATGGGGCAATCACGACGCGCTCTGGATGGGTGCCGCCGCCGGAAACGACTGCTGCATCGCCAATGTGCTGCGTATCTCGTTGCGTTACGCCAATCTGAACACACTGGAAGACGGTTATGGCATCAACCTGGTTCCCTTGGCTACTTTTGCCATGGAAACTTATGCCGATGATCCGTGCAAGGAATTCATTCCGAAAATCAGTGAAGAGGAAACCGACTACAACGGCAAGACCATCCGACTCATCGCACAGATGCACAAGGCAATATCAGTCATTCAGTTCAAACTGGAAGCCGCGCTCATTGACAAACATCCGGAATGGCATATGCAAGACCGCAAACAGCTGGAATTCATTGATCTGGAAAACAAGGTATTTGTCTGGGAAGGCAAGACTTATGAAATGACAGAATGCTCTTTCCCTACCATCGATCCTAAAAACCCGTATCAACTGACCCACGAAGAAGCGGATCTGGTTGAGAAACTGCACCGGTCCTTCCGGATCTGTGACCGCCTGAAACATCACATCCAGTGTCTTCTCTCCCACGGCTGCCTCTATGGCATCTTCAATTCAAATCTGCTGTTCCACGCTTCCATTCCTCTGAATGCGGACGGGACTCTGAAGGATGTGGAAATCCAGGGTAAAAAATATCAGGGAAGAGCTTTGCTCGAGAAATTGGGACAAATGATGCGTGCCGCTTTGAGCAACAGTAAAAATGCCAAAGAGAAGGATTTCGCCATTGACTATTACTGGTACATCTGGTGCGGACCGGACTCTCCGCTGTTCGACAAGTCAAAGATGGCCACCTTTGAGCGTTACTTCCTGAAAGACAAGGCCACCCATCAGGAAGAGAAAGGCTACTACTATAAACTGAGAGACAACGAAGAAGTTTGTGACCGTATTCTCGACGCGTTCGATGTAACCGGACCTCACCGTCACATCATCAACGGACATGTACCGGTACGAGCCGCCAAAGGCGAGAATCCGATCAAGGCCAACGGCAAGCTGATGGTTATCGACGGAGGATTCGCCAAAGCCTACCACAACACCACCGGTATCGCGGGCTATACACTGGTATATCACAGCAGGGGCTTCCAATTGGTGCAGCACGAACCGTTCACTTCGGCCGAAGAAGCGGTTAAAAACGGTACGGATATTGTCAGCACCACGCAAATTGTGGAAATGAGCAGCCAGCGCATGATGGTGCGTGATACAGATAAGGGCGAAGAACTGCAGGGACAGATCGAGGAACTGCAGAATCTGCTGTATGCCTATCAGCAAGGCTATATTCAGGAACGTCCGGAAAAATAAACAGACCGGATAAAAACAAAGCATCGCTTCCAACAGAACGGAATGTCCTACTGTTGGAAGCGATGCTTTTTTCAGATATCGGCCGGTCCGGGAACCACGGCGCGCAACATTTCACGCTTTCCGGGAGGACCGGGAATACGCTCAACGGTAAAACCGGCCTGCTGCAGCATGCGGCGCACAGCTCCTTTGGCACAATAGGTAACCAGCACCCCAGCGGGATTCATCACCCGGAAAATACGGTCAAAAAGAGGCTGGTTCCATACATCCGGCTGCTTGTCGGGAGCGAACGCGTCAAAAAATACCAGATCTATCTTTTCCGGGAAATCCACCTCATTGAAATCTCCCCGGATTTTATGCAACAGGAAATGCGGATCCAGACAGACGTCCTCATTCCACGGACTCTCATGCAACTGAGAGAACCAACGGCCGGCACCCTCTATTTCCAGCTGCTCATAATGCAACTGCGCCCATAAAGCGGGCTCCAGCGGATATTTTTCCAAAGTATAATAACTCACCGACACGGAATCGTGTACCGCACGCGACAAGGCCAGCAAGGCATTCAGTCCGGTTCCAAAACCAAATTCCAGAATGCGGTAATCCTTACGGTGCAAATAATCCCATCCGGAATGAAAAAACACATGGCGTGACTCCTGTAAAGCACCATTTACCGAATGATAGTGTTCCTCCATTTCGGGAACAAAAAGCGTACAGCTGCCGTCAGCTGTCATTTCCACAGTTCGTTTCATTGCCTTTACTTTCTTTTGTACCGAACAGTATCTGCCGGTCGCGCCTGCAAGCCTCGAGAGCCCACGCTTCGGGAACAAAGCGCCAATGCCCCATTGCCTCTGCACAGATACGACCCTTATTACGGATATATTCTATAAAATGATAACGGATATCTTTCTCTGAAGTATACAGAATACGGCTCTGCAGCTCTTCATGACTGAGTCCGGCTCCACGGGTGAAAAGCTCTCCGCCTCCATAGGCACGATAAGAGTTCGTCACGACCCGGTACACCGTATCCGGATCAAACGGACGCCCGTCGGCCAGTTCCTCCACAGTCACCCGTTCTCCTTCGGCACGGGTCACATCGACCGTATAACGGATACCGGCAGCCGAATCAAAATTAAAAGCCAGATTGGCAAACCCCAGCCGCTTTCCGTGATCCAGCAAAGGAGCCATCTTCATAATATGGTCTCCAGGCTCCAGCATCCGGTCAGTCCACAAGGCATAACTCATCTCCAGAATATTCTGGATCTCCCGGCCACGCATAGCCAGCACACACACCATATTTTCATATTTATACAGATGGAACATGTCGCGGATATAGATATCTCCCTTCGGAAGCACGGCATCAAAAGTAAGCGGCGCCGCAAAAGACACATCCGCTCCCGTGATTTTCAGCTGCATGTCATGAATCAGGTCCATAAAGGCCGAAGAACCGAAGTAGGCATCCTGACTGGAAATGGCATGATCAAAGCTGCCGATACGCTGATTCACATAAGCGGCAATCTGAGTCGAGGCGTCAGCATATTTACGCTCAAATTCATACACCAGATCACCGGTTTCATACATCACGTTCTGTATCCGGGCATGTATCTTTTTACGTTGCAGTTTTCCTTCCTCATAATACAACGACACATCAATCACACTCACACTGGTAGCCAGACTCCATAAACCGACACAACAGACCTTATGTCCGTAGCGATTCGTGATGACCTCTATATGTTTCTGATGATCATGCCCATAGCAGATCACATCCAGTCCATCTACCTCACGGGCAATACAGGCAGACACATTTTCACAGAAATCCTCGGTAACGACTCCCCCGCTCCATCCGGAGTGAAACAAGCCGACCACGAGATCGGGCTGTTCCTGTTCACGAATATGACGCACCCACAGCTCTGCCGCCTTCACCATGTCCTGCACGGCAATGCCCCGCCACTGTTCTTTGGGTACCCAATGAGGAATGGCACTGGTCACCAGTCCCAAGACAGCTATACGCACCCCGTCACGCTCCAGCACCGTGTAAGGACTGAAATAAGGCTTTCCGGTCTGTTCGCTTACCAGATTGGCTGCCAGCACCGGAAAATGACACTGCGCCACAAAACGGTCATAAACGGCATGCCCCATCTCCAGGTCATGATTTCCGATACAGAGAGCGTCATACTTCATATGATTCATGACCTCCGCAATGAGGTGCGGACTGCGGGTGTCTACAAAATTATAATAATAGGCGGTGGGCTGTCCCTGCAGCACATCACCGCAATCCAGCAATACGGAAGTATTCGGATGCTTCTCCCGCTCACGGCAGACAAAAGCATAGACCCGTGACAAAGCCCCCCGGGCAGGACCGTTTTCGATGAAATCATGCGAAAAGAGAGCACCATGGATATCCGTGGTGTGCATAATTTTTATTTTTTTCTCTATACGGTTTTTTTCTGCCATGCTAAAAAAATCTGCCATTATTATGCAAAAATAGCAATAAAACGCTCTGTCACCAACTGACTGGCATCTTATTTGTTGAATATTTTAGCAAAAAAGGAGGATTATTATGGCATTTATAGATTATTATAAGATCATGGGTATCGCGAAAGATACTCCTCAAAAAGACATCAAGAGTGCTTACCGGAAAAGAGCCAAACAGTTCCATCCGGACCTCCACCCGAACGATCCGAAAGCCAAAGCGAAGTTTCAGGCACTGAACGAGGCTTACGATGTTCTGAGTGATCCGGAAAAGCGGGCCAAGTACGACCAGTACGGAGAACATTGGAAGAGCATGGGCGGATTCCAGAACGGTGGCGGAGGAGAAGGCGGATTCGAAGGATTTGACTTCAGCCAGTTCGGTGGCGGCGGCAGCTTCTCCGATTTCTTTGAACAACTGTTTGGAGGCGCCCGTCACCGGCAAAGTTCCCAAAGCAGCGGATTCCAGAATTTCGGCGGATTCGGCGGCTTTGACGGATACCGGGAAGAACCGGTGGTACAGGACAAATTGTGCCAGGTGCATATTGATATGTATACAGCCATTCTGGGAGGAGAAATCATTGTGTCCACTCCGGTAGAAAAAATCAAGCTGAAAGTAAAACCGGGTACCCAGCCGGGTACAAAAGTGCGCATCAAAGGAAAAGGCAATCTGTATCCGAATGGCGAACGGAGCAATCTGATCATCACCTATCAGGTAGATTTGCCGCAACATTTGAGTGCACGTCAGAAAGAACTTCTCGAAGAAATGCGTCGTTCGTAAAAAGCGGTCCAGACCTGTATTTTTTCGGTTTCAACTTGCATAAATGAATAAAAAATACGACCTTTGTATACATTGAAATATAAACAAGAAGATAAATATGATTACAGAAATTACTCCCGATATTCAATACATCGGTGCAGATGACACAGACATTGACCTCTTTGAAAGTCAGTATGTAGTTCCCAATGGAATTTCTTATAATTCTTATGTCATTCTTGACGAGAAGATCGCCATCATGGATACGGTGGATAACCGGAAAACAGACGAATGGCTTGCCAATCTGGAAGAAGCGCTTCAAGGCAGAAAACCGGATTATCTGATTGTACAGCACATGGAACCCGACCATGCGGCCAATATCGGCAACATTGCCACCCGCTATTCGGAAGTCCGTATTGTGCTCAGTACCAAGGCTGCGCAAATGCTTCCCCAGTTCTTCGAAGGAGTTGATTTCGCTGACCGTCTGGTTATAGTCAAGGAAGGCGAAACACTGTCTTTGGGAAGCCATACCCTGCAATTCTTCATGGCTCCTATGGTACACTGGCCGGAAGTAATGGTCACTTATGACCAGAAAGACAAGGTTCTGTTCTCTGCCGACGGTTTCGGAAAATTTGGTGCCCTCTGCAATGAAGAGCCATGGGCCGACGAAGCACGCCGCTACTACTTCAATATCTGCGGCAAATACGGCATGCAGGTTCAGGCCTTGCTGAAAAAGGCGGCCACTTTGGATATCCAGACCATCTGTCCGCTTCACGGTCCGGTATTGAAAGACAATCTGGGATATTTCATCGGTCTTTATGACACATGGAGCAAGTACGAACCGGAAGAAGAAGGTGTGCTGGTAGCCTATGCTTCCATTCATGGAGGAACAGCTGAAGCGGCAGAAAAGATGGCTCAGATCCTGTTGGAGAAAGGAGCAGAAAAGGTAATGATCACCGACCTGTCACGCGATGATATGGCAACAGCCGTAGAGAACGCGTTCAAGCTGAGCAAGCTCGTGGTAGCGGCACCGTCTTACGATGCCGGTCTGTTCCCGCCGATGTACGACTTCCTGCACCACTTGCAGATCAAAGGTTTCCAGAAGCGCAAGGTTGCGATCATCGAGAACGGCTCCTGGGCTCCTACTGCCGGTAAGGTCATGCTGGGAATGCTGGAAGGAATGAAGAACATGGAAATCGTTTCTCCGATGGTAACGATTAAGAGCAGAATGAAACAGGCCGATATTCCGGCTTTGGAAAATATGGCTGATGCGATATTAGCCTGATTTAATCTTTTTCATAAGTATTTATTTTAAAAATTGGCCTCTTCGGATTTCTTTTCCGAAGAGGTTTTTTTGTTTCTTTTTATAATCTGCTACTCCATCTGTCAAAGCGGACTCACAGAGTGTTTATGAATATTTATTTAAAATTTTAATCCAACCATACAGATACAAAATGCATGCCAAAACATTAACTCACTGATTCTGAACAGATAGCCAAAAAGCAAGGTGTCCAGAAATGGACACACTGTCCGCTTTTGTGTCCGAAAATGGACACCTCATCCGTTTTTATATTCAAAATCAGATCCTGCCCTCCAGCCACGCGTCAATCAGCATACGTGCCATGGACAGACGGGGTGGTATCTCGGGCAGATTATCCCGGCCAAACCATCCTCCTGAAGCCAGTTCCTTGCGCTGCAAGGCTATTTCACCGGAAACATAATCGGCATAAAAACCGATCATCAGTCCACAAGGATAAGGCCAGGGCTGACTGGCAAAATAACGGATATTGCCAATATGCAATCCGGTTTCTTCCATCACTTCACGTTCCACACACTCTTCCAAAGTCTCACCGGTCTCTACAAAACCGGCAACCAGACCATAAAACGAACCTTTGAAATTGTGGGCATGCACCAGCAGGATCCGGTCATCCCGGCGTATCAGCACGATAATCGCCGTGGCCAGCTGTGGCCATACCTCCTTGCCGCAGGCCGTACAGCGCTTGCTGATTACCGTATGCGCCTTCATCGGAGCCCCACACACCCCACAGAATTTTGTATTGCGGTCCCAATAAAGTATTTCAGCCCCCTTACCGGCTTTCAGATAAACCTCTTCATCCAGCAAGGAATAAGACGCACGCAAACCGACAAACTCATACGGTGAACCTTCCGGAAGCGGATGATCCACTTGAACCACCTTACAAGGCAAGCCTCTCATCTCCGTATAAGTACGCACCGTGTTCCATTCCGTCAGCGGCACCGGCGACTCTTCCTGACAGGGAACAGTACAATGTCCCTCACTCACGGGCTGCAACAATAAGTTGTCCCGGAAAAATACAAACCAATAAGACTTCTCCATACGTCACCATATCATAAAAAATCGCTTCCATCTCCGGCGGACCGGAGAGGAAGCGACACCTGTTTTATATTCCGATATATAAAAACTTATCCGAAAATTACAGATTCAGATCATTCTTGATGGCCTCAACCTTCTCCATGGCAGCGGCAGTTGCTTTCTCATAGCACTTGGCGCAACCCATCTTCTCGGCAATTTCCATATAGAATTTGATCTTAGGCTCTGTACCTGAAGGACGCACGCTCACCTTGCTGCCGTCCTCAGTGTACCACTGCAATACGTTTGACGGTTCCGGCTGGTTGATATCGGTTACATGACCCTCAGCGTCCGTAGCCTTCAAAGTCTGATAGTCCTTGGTCAGAATTACCTTAGAACCGGCCAGTTCCTTCGGTCCGTTCTCACGGAAGTTCTGCATCATGGCCTTGATCTCATCGGCACCGCTCTTACCCGGTTTCACTACATTGATGGTGTGGTTCAGGGTATAGCCATACTCCAGATAGATATCCATCAGCACATCAAACAGGGTCTTGCCCTGATCCTTGGCCCAAGCACAGATCTCAGCCAACAGAGAACATGCGGAAACGGCATCCTTGTCGCGAACGAAATCCTGTGCCAGGAATCCGTAAGACTCCTCACCGCCACCAATATACTGCTTCTCACCCTCACGCAGACGGATCTCACGGGCAATCCACTTGAATCCGGTATAGCAATCCAGCATCTCTACATGATTCTTGTCCGCAATAGCCTTGATCAACTCGGTAGTTACGATGGTCTTCACGATAAACTCGTTACCCTTCATCTTACCGGTAGCGATACGGTTCTTGATGATGTAGTACAGGAAGATCATACAAGTCTGGTTACCGTTGATCAATACCCACTCACCGTCGCTGTTCTTGCAAGCCATACCTACACGGTCAGCATCCGGGTCAGAAGCCATTACAATATCCGCATCGATGCTCTTCGCCAGATTGATCGCCATAGTCAGCGCCTCGGCGTTCTCCGGATTTGGAGAAACAACGGTCGGGAAGTTACCGTCCTTGATCATCTGCTCCGGTACGGTATGAACGTTCTCAAAGCCCCACAATTTCAATGACTGTGGAATCAGCATCATTCCGGTACCGTGGATTGGAGTATAAACAATCTTCAGATCCTTCTGACGGGCAATAACCTCAGGATCAATGCAGATGGTATGAATCTTCTGCAAATAAATATCGTCAATTTCCTTACCAATGATCTCAATCAGCGGATTGCCGGCATCCAAAGTCTTGCTCAGTCCCTTGATATCTTCAGCCTTTACCTGATTTACCTCGTCAATGATACCCTTGTCGTGCGGAGCCAATACCTGGGCACCGTCATCCCAATAAGCCTTGTATCCGTTATATTCCTTCGGATTGTGTGAAGCAGTCAGAATGATACCGCTCTGGCAACCCAAATGGCGGATGGCAAAAGACATCTCCGGAGTCGGGCGCATATCGTCAAAGAGATATACCTTAATACCGTTAGCTGCAAAAATATTTGCAGAAACTTCTGCAAACAGACGGCTGTTGTTACGGCAGTCGTGACCCACGACAACAGAAATCTGCTCTTTATCCTTGAATGCCTTGTTCAGATAGTTTGACAGTCCCTGAGTAGCAGCACCTACTGTATAGATATTCATACGGTTGGTACCCACTCCCATGATGCCACGCAGACCGCCGGTTCCGAACTCCAGATTCTTGTAGAAGCCCTCGATCAGCTCAGTCTTGTCTTCGCTGTCGAGCATTTTCTGAACCTCAGCCTGTGTTTCCGCATCGTAAACTGATGAAGCGAGCCAGGTTTGTGCCTTAGCCTCGCATGACTTGATCAATTCGTTGTCCATTTTCTCTTTTTTTATATTACTGAATTGTTTTATTTCTTTCAATGAGCAAATTTAGTCATTATCTGTTGGAAATCCTAGCAGATATAAAACTTAATCAGTGACTTTTTGGTTCTTAAACATTTTCTTCACTAATATGTAAAGTGTATGGTATCCCGGGCCACATTCCCGCAACGGTCTTCGGCCACAACCGTCAGCGTGTGCTGTCGGTTCTCGGCACGCACTCCATTCTGCCGCAGATCGCACGTGCGTACATCCCGCCCGGTAAAGAGCACAAATCTACCGTCTATATATCCTTTCAGAAAACGTAGTCCCGACTGACTGTCCCGACAGGAAAGACGGAAACGGCGGTTCTGCGACCCGCCAACCAGTCCCAGCGAACGGATCACCGGCGGAACCGTATCCTGAGCGATGGCATAATCCTCGTCCAGATTGCGCACCGAGGCCGAAATCCACCCGCCATGATAAGTGCCGCCCACATATCCTTTACTGCTCTCTATGTAACATTTCTCAGGATGGGCAACCGGCTGTGAAAGAGCCAGCATCAGCGTGACATTGACCCGCAACGGTAACGGGGAATCATGTAAATGATATTTATGCGACAGTTTGTCAGGAGTAGGCTTGACGGAAGGTGCCAGCACCACATCATGGAAAAGCACCCCAGCCGGTATACGCAGCTCCATTCCCGGCAACTGGACCACATGAGGGCGGTTCCACTCCAGGAAATAAGGTTCGGCCCGCTTGTCCGCCTCATCACGGGCAGCATCGGCCAACAGCTGCTCATAAGGGGTACCCTGAATGCGGAAACGAGTGGTCGTCGTATTGCCGAACTCATCCGTCAGCCGGTATTCCACCTCATAGGTCCGCATACGGTCAATGGTCACCCAGCCCCGGTCCTCTCCCACCTGAAGCAGCGCCAGGTCGTTGCCCGGATCGGCAAACCCTTTCAGATACCACGTATGCCGGCGCATATACCATTCATAATCCCCCCAGGAATTGATTTTGCGGTGGTCGGTCGGCATGAGGGAGTCCAGTTGAGAAGCATAGACTTCCTTTCCGTCCACCCGAAGACTGACTTTGTAAATGCCGAATTTATTATTCGTTCCGGTCATATAATCATCGGCCCAATAGGCAAAGCCGATCTTTCCCCAGGCCTGAAACGTACGGATGTCCTTTCCCGGAGCAAAAGAAACAGGATTCAGCGAACCGCTCACCGCACCCTCCCCGGGCTTGGGATAAATACGGATACCATGCACCTTTGGAGCGATCTGATCGCGCACCAGATGCCTGAAATACGGCATGGGATTCAGCAAGGCCCCGTCGGCCGTACGATGCAGTTCCAGATGCAGATGCGGACCGGCAGAAGCACCCGTATTGCCGCTGACAGCAATCTGCTGGCCGGCCTTTACCGGAAACTGTCCGGGAGCGAAACGCACATCTACAGTCTCCGATTCCTTTTCACACTGGCGGGCAAAGACTTCCCGGGTCACATCAGGCAAAAAACGGTCCAGATGGCAATACACCGAAGTGTTGCCGTCGGGATGATTCACATACAGGGCATTGCCGAAACCGTCCAGACCCACGGTAGCCCGGGCGATATAACCGTCGGCCACACTATAGATTTTCTTTCCGATCACTCCCTGCGTACGGAAATCCAGTCCGCAATGAAAGTGGTTCGGACGCGGCTCACCGAAATTTCCGGCCAGAGACACGGTAAAATCAATGGGCGATACATAACGTTTCTGAGCCTGCACCGTCAGCGCTGCCAAACCCAGAATCCAGATAGGAAACAAACGGGAAATACGCATAGGCATAAAATTTAAGGCATGTTCTTATGCCGGAAAAGAAATTCCGGCACACCGAAATTCTTCTGTCCACATAAAAACATGCCCCGAATAAAGTCAATATGTTTATTATTTTTCAACAGCTATTTCAGCATGCCTTGAAACTCATATCCAGTCCCTTTACAGAATGCGTAAGGGCACCGACTGAAATATAGTCCACACCACACTCGGCGTAGTCACGGATCGTATCAAAAGTAATACCGCCACTGGACTCGATTTCAAAACGGCCGTTCACCATCTCGACAGCCTTACGGGTGTCTTCCGGGGTGAAGTTATCCAGCATGATACGGTCTACACCGCCCAGATCCAGCACCTGCTGCAGCTCGTCAAAGTTACGCACCTCGATCTCGATCTTCAGATCCTTTCCCTTGGCTTTGAGATACTCGTGACAACGGTTGATGGCCGCAGCGATACCGCCGGCGAAATCCACATGATTGTCTTTCAACAGGATCATGTCGAACAGACCGATACGGTGGTTCACACCGCCTCCGATTTTCACGGCCTCTTTTTCCAGCATACGCATACCCGGAGTTGTCTTGCGGGTATCCAGAATACGGGTCTTGGTACCTTCCAGACGGGCCACATATTTGCCGGTCATGGTAGCGATACCGCTCATGCGCTGCATGATGTTCAGCATCAGACGCTCTGTCTGCAACAAACTCTGTACCTTTCCGGAAACGATCATGGCCACATCTCCCGGTTTTACATGGGCACCGTCCTGAATGAACACCTCCACCTGCAAGGTCGGGTCAAAACGATAGAACACCTTCTTGGCAATCTCAATACCGGCCAGAATACCTTCTTCCTTGATGAGCAGTTTGGATTTACCCATCGCGTCCTCAGGAATACAACACAAAGTGGTGTGGTCACCGTCACCAATATCTTCAGCAAAAGCCAGATCGATCAAACGATCATTCAATTCGTCTACAGTAAGCATCTTTTCTCTTTTCGTTTAGATTAATATAAAATTTATTACAAAGATACGCAAAATAGCCATTGATTGTGCGCCGTATTAGTTAAATATCACAAACAGGCCCAATCTGTGTGCCGCCCCTGATGTATCTTTGCACCCATGAAAGCTACATTACTTGTTGTCGGCAAGACAGCCGATCCGCGCTTCGGCGTATTGATTGACGAATATATCCAGCGTACCCGTTTCTACCTTTCATTTGATATGGAAGTGATTCCGGAACTGAAGAACACCAAGAACCTGAGTCAGGAGCAGCAAAAAGAAAAAGAAGGCGAACTGATACTGCGTGCTTTGGCTCCGGGCGACCATGTGGTGTTGCTCGACGAGCACGGAAAGGAGTTCCGCTCGGTAGAATTTGCCCAATGGATGCAAAAGAAGATGAACACCGTACCCAAGCGTCTGGTGTTCATCGTGGGTGGTCCTTATGGTTTCTCACCGGCTGTTTACCAGAAAGCCAATGAAAAAATCTCGCTTTCGAAGATGACCTATTCGCACCAGATGATCCGTATGATCTTTACGGAACAGATTTACCGGGCGATGACGATTCTGAACAACGAACCGTATCATCACGAATAATCAGATCGAGCACCAGGGGCAGATGATCGCTGTATCCGCCCAGATAACGCGGTCCAAGATAAGTGCGGAACGGTTTCCATCCGCCATACTTCTCGTCCCGTTGGAGCAGGAAGGGAAAATCAGCCACTCGGGCCACCGTATCTTTCACTCCGATTCTCCCGTCCGACCGTTTCAAAGCACCGGAAACCAGAAAATGATCCAAACAGCTCCAGCGCCCCTGGTAACGGTAGGTGCCATGCACCGACTGCGGATGATTCTGCGCCCGGGCCGGAAGCAGATACAAACCGGATACGGCAGCCAGTTCCTTCCGGAAAATTTCCTCGGAAGCCGAAGCGTTAAAGTCTCCGGTCACCACCAGATACCGGTTGGGATTCTCCCGCAAAACAGAGTCGCACAAGGCGGCAAGTGTCCGGGCTGCCAGCCGACGGTGACGGTCTGCCGCCCGAGTTCCCGAATATTTGCTGGGCAGATGACAGGCCACCAGATGCAGTGTATCGCCGGACTGCAATTTTCCTTGCAGATAAAGCAGGTCACGGGTAGGCGAAAAGCCATATTCGCGCGAAGGAACACGCACGGTATCACACCGCAACGGACGAAAACGGCCGGGCTGGTAAAGTACCGCCACATCAATTCCCCGGTCATCTTCTGAAGCCGTCTGCAGGGAACGGTAGCCCAGAGCGCGCAGGGCCGAGCGCCGGCACAGATCACGCACCACGGTATCATTCTCCACTTCACAGAGCACCATCAGGTCCGGGATATGCCCCTCGCCCACAGCAGCCACCACTTTGGCCAGCAAGTTCTGTTTCTTCCAATATTTATAGGCATTCCAGCATTTTTCTCCTTCAGGAAGAAACTCCTCATCCCTATGGCCGTCATCGTGCCGCAAGTCAAAGAGATTCTCCACATTATATTCCAGAATACGAAAAGGGCGCTGGGCTTCTGCCCGGAAAAATCCGTGCACAAACACCAGCACCCCTATATAAATCCATCTGATCATGATTTACTTTTTGCGCGGCACATACTCATAGCATCCCGCCGCCGGACGCTTTCCACCCAGACGGCTCACTCCGTTACGGTCAAACGGATAACGGAGCGTGTATACCGTATCGGCAAGCTGCAAGGCTGCCGAACAGGAATCAGGCGCAAAGTCATACAGATAGTTCCGGGTATCGAAAAGCACAAAACCTTTCTCACGGATACAGCAGTCCTCTTCCCGCTCACCTTCGAAAACACAACCCGCATAGCGCGCATCATCTGTTACCGCCGGTGTGTTCAGCAGAGAGTTCCGGAAAAGATAATCATATTTCTGTTCCTTCTCATTCAGGCTGCCCAAAAGCACATCCTCTCCATAACCGGTAATCAGACAATTGTAGAAATGAGCTTTCTGCAAGGGAACCGTCGCACTGAAATAGTTGTCAGACAGATACAAGGCCTGTCCCCGTACCGATTCCCAGGGGTAGAACTGGGCCAAGGTACAATGTACGAACTCACTGTTGCCCCCGATCAGATATACACAATGCCCCAGTGTATTGCTGATTTGCGTATTCCCGACGGAAATCAGACAGTTGACCGCTTTCAGACCGTCGCCTCCGATATTATGCAGGATAGAGTTCTCCAGCACCAGCTTGACGTTATCCATCGCGGAACTGTCACACTGAATACCATAACTGGCGCTGTGAATATCCGTGTAGCGCAATGTGTTTCCAAAACTTTCCGCAAACAGGCGCACCCCTCCCCAGCGTGAAGGCGTGTTGTCATAAGGAAGATAATCAAACAGCCGGTCCGTACGGTCGCCACGCAGCACCACCGGCGCCTCGAGTGTTCCCTCGGACACCAGACTGCCACGTACCAGCAGATTCGCCTGATCATGAAAATAAAGCTGCACTCCGGCCGCCAGAGTCAGACGCGCTCCGGGCTCCACCGACAGACTGTCGTAAATCACATACGGGCGCCCGGCCTGCAAGGTGGTATCCTGACGAATCACCTTACCACGCCACATATAAGCATCCTGACCTGTAGCATGCAGTACAACCGACTGCACCACACCACTCTCCAACTGGAAAAACAGGCGGTCGCTCAGTTCAAACGGCTCATTCTGGTTACGCTCCGGAACAGTCACTTCGGCAAAGACCATCAGACTGTCCGAACCGGGCACTTCCAGTCCGGAAGCGGAAGCTCCCGAAGCCGGTGCCAGAAACACCCCGTCCACATTCACCCGGAAAGAAGTTGCGCTACCCTGCTCCAGCCAGGCGCGGGTAATACGTATCCCCCGGTCATTACGATTGTACACTTTCAGCATACGGGTGCTGCTGCCCACAGTCGTAATCACCGTATCAAACTGTATGGAATCGGACGAAAAAGACAATACGGCCCCTTTGTCGGTGGTAAACTGTTCGAAATCATTACAGGCAGTCAGAAAGGCAAATGCCATCAAGAGACCCAGCCCGCAACGGATCAAAGAATGAATATACTTCATAAAGTTTGCGCTTATGATCAATGAAAATCAAAAAAAGCAGCAAGAGCCGCTTCAAGCCGGATTCCGGCATGGCTCTTGCTGTCTCCTTATTGTATGATTATGCCCGTGCCGGGATATTCTTCAGAATCTCCAGCAGATGGTCCCAAACCTTCTCTACGGTAGGAATCAGCAGACGCTCGTCAGGCGAATGCACACCGCGCAGGGTCGGTCCGAAAGAAACCATATCCAGATGCGGATATTTCTCGCTGAACAGACCACACTCCAGACCGGCATGGATACCCAGCACCTTCGGTTCCTTGCCGAACAGGCGCTTGTAGGTTTCTACCGACAGTTTCAGGATTTCAGAATCCGGATTCATCTTCCATCCCGGATAACCGTCACCCACAGTCACTTCGGCACCGGCCAGTTCGAAAGTGGCCTTGATGGTGGCGCTCATATTCTTACGTGCGCTCAGGATGCTGCTTCGCTGGCTGGTCACCACGACAATCTGCTTCTCTTCAGCCTTCATGCGGATGCTGGCCAGATTGGAGCTGGTTTCCACCAGATCAATATCCTGACACATGGACAGGATACCGTTATGCACTGCCTGGATAGCGGTAATCAGACGACAGGCCACACCACGGTCCACTGCCACAGCCGGAGTCTCCATGCTCTCGAGCAGGAATTCCATATTCTTCTCCGTTACGCTGTATTCCTCTTCTACGTCAGCGGCAAAGATATTCCAGTCCACACGGATGCTCTCCTTGTCCTTCATCGGAATGGCACAAACGGCAGCTGCCTCGCGCGGAATGGCGTTATGCAGACCACCGGCCTGGATATCGCACAGATACAGGTCATATTTCTGCATGGACTGATACAGGAAACGTCCCAATACCTTGTTGGCGTTGGCACGCATCTTGTTGATGTCATCACCGGAATGACCACCGGTCAATCCTTTTACCTTCAGCTCGAAGGCAAAATAACCGGCCGGAACCGGAGTCGTATCATAGGAGAACACCGCTGTTGTTCCGGCGCCACCGGCACAGCTCACATACAACTGTCCTTCATCCTCCGAATCCAGGTTGATCAGGATATCACCGCTCATGAAGCCGGCTTCCAGGGCAAAGGCTCCCGACAGTCCGGTCTCCTCGTCACGCGTAAACAGACACTCCAAAGGACCGTGCTGGATATCATCTGCCGCCAGTACAGCCATCTGCATGGCCACACCGATACCGTCGTCGGCACCCAAAGTAGTACCCTTGGCGCGCATCCACTCACCGTCGACATAAGTCTGTATCGCGTCTTTTTCAAAATCAAATTCCACATCGCGGTTTTTCTCGCACACCATGTCCATATGGCTCTGCAACACCACAGTCTTGCGGTTTTCCATTCCCGGAGTAGCCGGTTTGGAAATCAATACATTGCCACAGGCGTCCAGCTTACAAGGCAACTGATGACGGGCAGCAAAGTCCTGCAGGAAAGCCATCATCTTTTCCTCTTTCTTGGACGGACGGGGCACCTGATTCACTTCTGCAAAGCAGTCAAACACACATTTTGGTTTTAACTCAATCTGACTCATATTTTTTGATCATTAATTATTAGTGCACTGCAAAAACAACATTCAGCCTTCTTTTCTACAAAAAGATTTACTCTCATATTAGAAAAATTAAGTAATCATATTTTTGCAGACACTGATTTTACATTACCTTTGTAGCTGCAAATATAATCAAAATGCTGAAGACTTTACTATTTACTTTCATAATTGTTGCAGTCTGCATGGCTCTGCTGGCAATTAAAATTCTAGTTAAAAAGAACGGACGCTTTCCGAACACCCATATCGGACACAGCGCCGCCATGCGCAAACGCGGTATCAACTGCGTACAAAGCATGGATCGTATGGACCGAAAAGAGAACCCGCACCGTATACCGGAGCACAGATCATGATTATACACTCAAATCCGAAGTAATAATGAAAAAAAAGCAATTTATCTATGTTGGAGTTCTTGGAGGCATCATGGCTTTGTCTCTGAATAGCTGCAATCAGCAGAAACAACAGGAAACAGAGAAGGAAACAGCCGAGGCCGCTACAGAAAGCGCACAGAAAATCGGTTACGTAGAAATTGATACCCTGATGTCCCAATATAATTTCTGTAAGGACTATACCTTGCTGATGAACAAAAAAGGTGAAAATATCCGCAATACACTCGCCAGCAAGGAGCGCGCCCTGCACAATCAGGCAGCCGACCTGCAAAAGAAATACGAATCAAACGCTTTTACTACCCGTGACCAGTTGGAGAGCGCGCAGATGGCATTGGCCAAAAAGCAGCAGGACCTGCAGGCACTCAACGACCAGCTGATGACCGAGTTTGCCAACGAACAGGCAAAATACAACAATCAGCTGCGGGATTCTCTTCAGGCTTTCCTGAAAGAATACAACAAGACCAAGAAGTTTGACATCATTATCAGCAAGGCCGGCGACAATCTGCTTTACGCCAATCCGAAATACGACATCACCAATGATGTGGTCAAAGGATTGAACAAGCGCTACAAGACCAGTCCGGAGCTGGAAAAGAAACTGAGCGGAAAATAACCGTAACCGCAAATCAGAAATGGGGGTGATCTGACTCACTCCCATTTTTTTTGTAACTTTTTATGAACGGTCCTCCGAAAATAAAACAACGGCTTTTTACGGCCTGAAAAAATCGTCGGGACAGTTCTGTTGTTTTGTCCATAGATTTTACCCCTTACCTGATATAGTACAAAAAAATGGTCCTGACGATCTGTTTCATTCGTCAGGACCATTTTATCAAATGATCGGTTTCGTCATCCGAAACCCTATAGATTATCTCAATACAGACTTCATCACTTTCCGTTCAGCTCCCCGGAGTATCTCAAAGACAAATACTCCCGGTTTCAGACTGAGTTCGAGTTCCGTACCCTGAGCCTCCGCAGCCGTGCAGCGTATACCCGAAGGATCGTACACCGTAATCCGGTCGCCAGACTGCAGACCGTAAATCAGAACCTGACCATTTCCCTGATCCATAATCCGGACTTTACATCCGTCGGCAATTCCGTCTTTGGCCTTAAAGGAAAGGATAAAGCGCCCCGACAATTCTCCGGCTTCCTGAACGGCAAACGGATAACTCTTTTCCATCAGATTCACCGTGCGGCCTGTTTTCCGGTCTTCGAGCATCACCTCATCATAAGCGAACACCCGATCTTCCGGGAGCGACAGTTCATAACTGCCCGCCTGTGGCAGGGACAGGCTCACGGCAACTTCTCCTTCACGACTGACACCGGAAAGCAGAGAATAGCGTCCTCCGGAACGATCCGCATAAATCTGCATCACGGAATCGGCCAACCACTTCACGCCATCGGCAGACAGATCGAAATCCGAACGGGACTGTTCTGCCGATACCGGATTCAGCAGCAGACAATCGGCAACCCCACGGACCGCGCGAGTCTTACCCGCCGATGTCAGTTCCAGAATCAGAGAAGCCTCGGAAGCATATGCCTCACCGGTCTTTGTTCCAGCAGGCTGCGCCACATCAAACACCTCGGAATCCTTCAATGTCGCCGATTGGGTGAACACTGCCGATCCGGCCGGAATATAACCGTCTACAGCCACTCCGTTGTCGTCATAGGTGCGGATTGTCTGATAACCATCCTGGTAACCGTACAGAACTCTTCCGTATTCCAGATCACTGTAATTCATAGCGCAAAGATACGGTGAGCCAAACAGATTCCAGCTCATGTTCTCCTTATAGGTAAACCGGTTACTGCCACTAGGAATCACATTACCCTGATCGTCGGTAGTCCACTGCTCGTTGAAATTATACTTAGTCAGTTCAATTTGCTTGTCATTACCGTCTTCTACATAAGGTGCCGTACTCTTTCCATAGAAGCGCAGTGTCTGATCCTGACCGGTCGTGTTCTCGAAGAGCAAGCCTTCACAGATTCCGGCCTGATCTATATTCTGATCAGTCCAGGCCTTACTGTTTTCTTGATCAAACTTAGAAACTGTTTTGAATTGATTAAAGAATAATATTATAGGGTCTCCATAAAATT
>OKWR01000945.1_pt1 | contig 23068 bp, 18 predicted proteins | sample 1607101 | NCBI WGS metagenome assembly OKWR01 (sample SAMN04414076, study PRJEB24778) | human gut metagenome | material: faecal | host: Homo sapiens
TTGTTGCTCAGGAACTTATAAATTAATTTAAATCAAAGTGTTGCGGAATTAAGGTTTTAAAGAAAATACGAAGAGTATTTATAAAAAAATAGAGTAAAAGAATTTTGCTTTCATCTTTTTTATGTATATTTGCAACGAACTACAAATGTTAATAATGAATAAAGACACATTGTTTATTTTCGAATCGAGTTGGGAAGTATGCAATAAAGTGGGAGGTATTTATACCGTTCTTTCTACTCGAGCCAAGACCTTACAGGATAGTATGAAAGATCGGGTCATTTTTATCGGACCTGATGTTTGGAAAACCACCAAGAATCCACTATTCCGCGAAGACAAGAAATTGTTGTCGGGATGGAAGGTTGAGGCCGAAAAACAAGGACTTGTTATTCGTGTTGGCCGATGGAATGTTCCCGGTAATCCGATAGCCGTATTGGTAGATTTCGCTTCATATTATGAAAAAAAGAATGAAATCTATGCAAGAATGTGGGAGGATTATCAGGTTGATTCTCTTCATGCATATGGAGATTATGATGAAGCTTCTATGTTTTCTTATGCCGCTGGATTGGTTGTAGAAAGCATTTATAATTACATGCTTCGGGACAAATACGAAGTAATTTATCAAGCTCATGAATGGATGACCGGTTTAGGGGCTTTGTATGTGCGCAAGCATCTTCCTCAGATTGCTACAATATTTACAACTCATGCAACCAGTATCGGTCGCTCTATTGCTGGAAATAATAAGCCGCTTTATGATTATCTCACGGCTTATAACGGGAATCAGATGGCAGCCGAGCTGAATATGCAGTCTAAGCATTCCATTGAGCGGCAGACAGCACATTTTGTGGATTGTTTTACTACAGTGAGTCAGGTAACGGCACGCGAATGTGAAGTCCTTCTGGAACGTCCGGCAGATGTGATTCTAATGAATGGTTTTGAAAGCGATTTTGTACCTAAGGGAGCACAATTTACGGCTGCTCGTCGCAAGGCACGTGCCAAAATATTCCAGGTTGCCGAATCACTTACCGGCAACAAGTTTGCCGAGAATACTCTGGTGGTCACTACCAGTGGTCGTTATGAATTCAAAAATAAGGGTATTGATGTATTCCTTAATACACTGAAGCTGCTGAATGAACGTGATGATCTTTCACGTCCGGTTTTGGCGCTTGTAGAGGTTCCTGCATGGTGTGCCGGTCCGCGAGAGGATTTGGTTGCTCGCTTGCAAGGGAATACAGCAGAAGGAGCTCTGTCTAATCCGGTGATTACACATCGTTTACATAATGAGCCAGATGACGCAGTTTTGAATACTCTGAATTATTATCAGTTAAATAATAGTCCATCTAATCGGGTGCAAGTAATTTTCGTGCCATGCTATCTGGATGGTGCCGATGGCATCTTTAATATGAGCTATTATGATTTGCTTATTGGTAATGATTTATGTGTGTATCCTTCTTATTATGAACCTTGGGGCTACACTCCACTGGAAAGTGTCGCTTTTCATATACCTTGTGTTACGACAAACCTTTCCGGTTTTGGTATGTGGGTCAATGATGTTTTGGGCCATGACGGAACTCTTGGAGATGGAGTTGCGGTAATTAAGCGTACGGATTATAATTTCCAGGAAGTGGCTACAAATATTTCTAATGAGATTGCTGCATTTGCTGCGCTTCCAGATGCCGAAGTGCGAAAAATCCGGAAAAAAGCTGAGCGTATTGCGTCAAAGGCCTTATGGAAAAATTTTATCAAGTACTATTACCAGGCCTATGATTTTGCACTCGCGCATGCCACAATGAGAAACAAAAAATAAAATAATTAACTGAATCTAATTTTAGCAATTATGAAAATTAAAGCAAGTAATTCAAATGGAATCAGCTGGAAAGAAGTGAACGTGAAGTCACGTATTCCTAATGAATTGAGCAAATTGGCTGAATTGTCCCGCAATATCTGGTGGGCATGGAACCATGAGGCACGTGAACTTTTCCGCTCTTTGGATGAAGATTTGTTTGAGGAAGTAGGACAGAACCCGGTATTGCTTCTGGAGCGTCTTAGCTATGAGCGTCTGGAAGAATTGTCTCAGGATCAGATGATTCTGGCTCGTATGGATGCCGTGTATAAGATGTTCCGCGCATATATGGATGTTGAGCTAAATCATAAGAGAGCTTCTGTAGCTTACTTCTGTATGGAGTATGGTTTGAACCACGTGCTGAAGATTTATTCTGGTGGTTTGGGCGTGCTGGCTGGTGACTATTTGAAAGAAGCTTCAGATAGCAATGTAGACATGTGTGCAGTAGGTTTCCTGTATCGTTATGGTTACTTCACTCAGACTTTGTCTATGGACGGACAGCAGATTGCCAACTATGAGGCTCAGAACTTCGGAAGTCTTCCAATAGAGCGCCAGCTGGATGCCGATGGCAATCCTATGGTAGTAGACGTACCTTATTTGAATTACTTCGTTCATGCATATGTATGGCGTGTCAATGTAGGTCGTATCAAGTTGTATCTGTTGGATACAGATAACGAGATGAACTCTGAGTTCGACCGCAGAATTACGCACGCTCTGTATGGCGGTGACTGGGAAAACCGTTTGAAGCAGGAGATCCTGTTGGGTATTGGTGGTGTGCTTACCTTGAAGAAACTGGGTATCAAGAAAGATATCTATCACTGTAACGAAGGACATGCCGCTCTGTGCAACGTACAGCGTCTGTTGGATTACGTTCAGTCTGGTCTTACCTTCAATCAGGCATTGGAGCTGGTTCGTGCTTCTTCTCTTTATACCGTACACACTCCGGTTCCTGCCGGTCATGACTATTTTGACGAAGGTCTGTTCGGAAAATACATGGGCGGTTATCCGGCAATGTTGGGTATCACTTGGGATGAGTTTATCGGTATGGGTCGTCAGAATCCGGATGATCATTCTGAGCGTTTCTGTATGTCAACCTTCGCTTGCAATACCTGTCAGGAGGTTAATGGTGTGAGCTGGTTGCACGGAAAGGTTTCTCGCGAGATGTTCTCCGACATCTGGAAAGGTTATTTCCCGGAAGAAAGTCATGTAGGTTATGTAACCAATGGTGTTCACTTCCCGACATGGGCTGCTACAGAGTGGAAAGAGTTCTACATCAAGCATTTTGACAAGAATTTCATGAGCGACCAAAGTAATCAGAGCATCTGGGAAGGCATCTATAATGTACCTGATGAGTTGGTATGGAACACTCGTGTGAAGCTGAAGAACAAGCTGATCGATTACATCCGTGAGCAGTTCCGTGGCAGCTGGTTGAAGAACCAGGGTGATCCATCACGCGTGGTTTCTTTGATGGACAAGATCAATCCGAACGCTCTGTTGATCGGTTTCGGTCGTCGTTTTGCTACTTACAAGCGTGCTCACTTGTTGTTCACCGATCTGGACCGTTTGGCTAAGATCGTAAACAACCCGAATTATCCGGTACAGTTCCTTTACACTGGTAAGGCACATCCTGCAGACGGTGCCGGTCAGGGTCTGATCAAGAAGATTTATGAGATTTCTCAGCGTCCGGAGTTCCTGGGTAAGATCATCTTCCTGGAGAACTACGACATGCAGCTGGCCCGTCGTCTGGTGAGCGGTGTGGATATTTGGATGAATACTCCGACCCGTCCGCTCGAGGCATCCGGTACCTCTGGCGAAAAGGCTTTGATGAACGGTGTGCTCAACCTGTCAGTACTCGACGGTTGGTGGCTGGAAGGCTATCGCGAAGGTGCTGGATGGGCATTGACCGAGAAGCGTACTTACGAGAATCAGGCTCATCAGGATCAGCTTGATGCTGCTACCATCTACAGCTTGCTGGAGAATGAAATCCTGCCGTTGTACTATGCACGTAACAAGAAGGGCTATTCTGAAGGTTGGGTAAGAACCATCAAGAATTCTATCGCTCAGATTGCTCCTCACTACACCATGAAGCGTCAGTTGGACGATTACTATACTAAGTTCTACGATCCACAGGCTGCCCGCTTCAAGACTCTGGCTGCCAACGACAATGCCAAGGCTAAGGAAATCGCAGCTTGGAAAGAGCAGGTTGCTGCTTGCTGGGACAACATCAATGTAGTTTCTTTCGAGAAGAACGAGCCATTGACTTCTGGTGCTCTGGAAACCGGTAAGGATTATGAGGTGAAGATCACGATTGACGAGCAGGGATTGGATGATGCAATCGGTATTGAGATTGTCACTCTGATGACCGATAAGGACTGCAAGGATCACATCTATTCAGTAACTCCGCTTGAAATGGTAAAGAAGGAAGGCAACTTGTATACATTTGCCGGAACTTATACTTTGAACAATTCCGGAAGCTTCAAGGCTGCTTGTCGTATGTATCCTAAGAACGACGCTCTGCCACACAGAGAAGACTTCTGCTATGTGAAGTGGTTTGCTTAATATCTAAGATTTCCAATAAAGAAAGCTCGATCCATAGGGTCGGGCTTTTTTTTACGCTTAAAAGTGAGGTCTGTTTTTGTAAGATGGTGAAAATAAAAAATCTCCCAAAACTGATACTATCAGTTTTGGGAGATTTTGGTATCTTTTGGATATTGTCTACTATTGACAAGTCTGACTGTTCAGGAATGTCTTGGACGGATAAACTTGACGACAGACGACAATGTATTTTGTATCGGTTTGCCGAGGATAATCAGTGTGACGGCTACCAGAATCATCGCTATGCCCAGTCCCTGTTGCCAGGTGAATGCTTCACCGAAGACAAAAGCACCGATACATACTGCTGTAACCGGTTCAAGAGCTCCTAATACAGAAGTTAATGTACCGCCGATATGGTGTACCGCCAATAGCAGGGTGATATTGGAGATTACGGTGGGGAGTACGGCCAGTAGTACCAGGTTTACCCCCGACATGATATCTGGGATTGGTTGGAGTGTCTGCGTCACGGATACTTTTCCGACGAAAAGCAGGGTGGTAAAGACAAACACGTAGAAAGCCAGTTTGCGGTTGTGCATGGTGCGTAGGTGTGATTTGTTCACCGTTGTGATATAGGCTGCATAACCTAAAGCTGATAATAACACGATGCCAACTCCCAAGAAACTGAACTTATGTTCTTCGCCTCCTATCGACAGACGTGCTACTCCATAAACAGCCAGAATGATGGCCAGCCAGGTAACCCATGAAGCCTTCTCACGGAAAAGGGTAAGCATGAGCAGGGTTACAAATACCGGATAGGTGAAGTGCAGGGTCGTAGCCACACCGGCTCCCATAAAGTCATAGCCCCAGAACAGGAACTGTGCCGAGCACATATAATATGCCGAAAGAATGATCAGTAACGGCAGGTCTTTCCATTTGATGGCAAACGACTCCTTTTTCACCTTCATCATGATGCCCAATGCTATGGTTGCAAACAGAAAACGGTAGAATAAGATTGAATCGAGCGTCATACCCTGTTTCATCAGGGGCAGGGTAAAGAGAGGAATCAGACCGAAGGTCACCGAAGTTATAATTCCATAAATCAAACCTTTTATACTGTTCATGACAGAATGTAGTTTTTATGAATTAAGTGATTTACAAAAAATGAGAATATTGTGTGCTTATTCGCTCTATTTCTTGGAAAGGGTTGCTTCGATGAAATCTTCCAGCTGTTCAGCGCGAAGTCCTTTGGCCAGAATGGTGCCTTCTTGCGACAGGACAATTGTGAATGGGATTCCATCTACACTGTAAAGCTTTGCTCCGTTGTTATGCTGCCACTCTTTCAGTTCAGAACCTTGCGGCCAAGCCAGTCCTTTGTCAGCAATGGCTTTTTTCCAGGCTTTTTCATCAGTATCGAGCGATACACCGACAAATTCTACCCCCAAAGCATGGACTTTCTGATAAAGACGTACCATTTCCGGAGCCTCGGCCATGCAAGGGCCGCACCAGCTTGCCCAGAAGTCAAGTACGGTAATTTTGTTCTTGCTTACAATATCACTGATTTTAATAGGGTTGCCTTCGGGAGTACGCATTTCGAAATCTGTATACGGCTGTCCCACTGCGTTCTTTTTCAACTGTTTGATAGTGGCCGAGATGCTTTTTATGGCTGGATTGTTGCGGGTTTTCTCCGGCAGTGAGGCTATCAGTTGCTCCATTTCTTCGGGTGCAAACAGGTTGGCATTGGTGAGAGTCAGGAACAGACCTACCTGATTGTCGGCATTCTCCGTAATCTGTTTCTGGAGATATGCTTTGACTTCCTGCTGTAAGGCTTCGCTTTTTCGTGCCAGTTCTGCTTGATCTTCCGCCTGCGCTAATTCCTTTGGCATATCTCCAAATCCTCCTAATTCAGAGAATCGTTTGCTGAAGCCATCCAGCGAGTCGCTGATTTGCTGATACAGGTCATTTAGCGGAGTACCACCGATAACACTTTTTTCGTCGTCAGCGTTCAGGGTGATCTTTCCTGGTTCGGAAAAGAAGAATCCTTGGAAGTAGGAACCGTTATTGTTGCGGATCCAATAACTGAGTATTTCGCAGGAATCAGCTTTTCCGGTCATGGAAAATACATTGTTTTTGACAATAAGTGTGTCGTACATTTCCCATTCCGTATTGGTAAAACGGTTGATGAACACAGAATCGCCGTCCTGCATTCCTTCTATTTTGCCTGTAAAGGTAAATTCATTGTTCTGGCAGGAAAATACCGGAATCAGTAAAGACAGCACCAGGCCTTTTAGAATTGCTTTTGTCATAATTGGTAATGAAATTAAAAAACTGCTTCTAAGATAAATCCTAAAAGCAGTTTTCGGTTTGTTTGTAATTAATGTCTATTACACTAAGTATTGTGAACTGATAGACTCATTGGTTTCTACGCGACGGATGGTTTCTGCGATCAGGTCAGCAATAGACAGCTGCTTTACCTTGTCGCAACGCTTTGAGTAAGGAATACTGTCTGTAAATACCATCTCGATCAGAGAGCTGTCCTGAACACGCTCAGAAGCTGGTCCTGACATGACACCGTGAGAAGCGATAGCTCTTACTGACTTGGCTCCGTTTTCTTTCATCAGGTCGGCAGCCTTGGTGATGGTACCGGCAGTATCTACCATGTCGTCAACAAGGATTACGTTGGCATCTTTTACATTACCGATAATCTGCATGCTGGCAACAACATTTGCCTTTTCGCGTTTCTTGTCACACAGAACCATCGGGCAGTTCAGGTATTTGGCATAAGTGCTGGCGCGCTTAGAACCGCCAACGTCTGGAGTGGCGATAACCAGATTCTCCAGATTCAATGACTGAATGTATGGTAACATGACACTTGAAGCGTAGAGATGATCAACCGGAACATTGAAGAATCCCTGCTCCTGGTCAGCATGCAGGTCCATGGTAATCAAGCGGTTGATACCGGCTACGCTTAACATATCTGCTACCAGTTTGGCTGCGATGGAAACACGTGGCTTGTCCTTGCGGTCCTGACGTGCCCAGCCGAAATATGGAATAACGGCAATAATGCTTTTTGCAGATGCACGTTTGGCAGCATCGATCATCAGCAACAGTTCCATCAGGTTATCTGAGTTTGGGAAAGTTGACTGGATCAGGAATACATCGCGGCCACGGATTGATTCCTCATAAGAAACGGCAAATTCACCGTCCGCGAAATGAGTAATTTGCAGTTTTCCCAGTTCACAGCCCAAGCTTGCACAGATTTTCTCAGCCAAATATTTTGAATTGGTTCCTGAGAATACTTTAAATGGTCTTTTCTCGCTCATCGTTTTTTTAAAATATTTGTGGGTTACAATATTTGTTTTTTCATTCAACGGCCTTTTTCAGGTTTTTGAAATGGTTCAACAAATCTTTGAAGTCTTTATTGGAACGGATGTCAAACCGGTTCCATAAATCACCTTTGATCACAACTCCTCCAAAGCCATAGTCTTTTATCTGAGGAATGTTTTTCAGAGAGATGCCTCCAAGCGCCATAACTTTGTGGTCTATAATGCCGGCCTTGTGAGCGCTTTTCAGCTCCTCATTGCTGAAGGCTGCCGGATAGGAACTTTTGGAAATACTGTCGAAAACAGGACTTAAAAATACATAGTCGAACTGTTTCTTTTCTTTGTTCACCTCATCTATACTGTGAAGTGATTTGCTCAGATGTCCTTTGTAACCGGCTGGGGGTTCCGGATGACGACAATTCAGATGGATACCCATCAGATTGAATTCCTGTTTCAGATAAAAATGGTCATGAACAACGATTCGTTTGTGATATTCGTCGGGAAGCAGTGTCAAGAGTCTTTCTGAATAAGCCGAATCAGAGCCCGGCTTGCGCAAATGAAGAATGTCCAATCCCTCTTCGAAAAGCGCGCTGATAATCTTATCTTCTTCAACGAAGAATTCCTCATTGGTCAATAAAATCAGTTTCATAAGGACTTTAACACTTATTTTTGCTGCAAAGGTAAGAAAAAACTATTAGTCGGCATAGTGTTTCAATTATTTTTCGTTTTATTTTTCAATGCTGTGGCATTCTTAGGATAATAATGTCTAACTTTGCCTTTATTAATTATGGTTTAATTCATCTGTTTACTTTATGAATAAGAAGATGTTGTTGGGTTTGGCATTGGTATGTCAGACCAACCTGTGGGCTGCGGCAGATCAGCCCGGATGGCTTCGCTGGTGTTCCATTTCACCGGATGGAAAGCAGATCGCTTTTACTTATTGTGGCGACATTTATACGGTGCCAACAGGAGGAGGCGAAGCGCGTCAGCTTACAGCCAATATGGCTTATGATTATGCTCCGGTGTGGAGCCCTGACAGCAAGCACATCGCTTTTGCCAGTGCGCGCGAGGGGAGTATGGATGTGTATGTGTCTTCTCTTGAGGGAGGAGCTCCGAAACGTATTACCACAAACTCCGGAAATGAAGTTCCGGTGGGATTTCTGGATAATGAACACGTGTTGTTCTCTGCCTGGGGGATGCCTTCGGTAGATAATATGCAGTATCCTAGTGGCATTTATACGCATATATATAAGGTGAGTGTTGAAGGCGGACGTCCGCAATTGTATTCCGAATGGAGCATGCGCAATCCGGATGTTGGTCGTCAGGGAGTGCTTTTTGAGGATGTCAAGGGATATGAAGACTATTGGCGCAAGCACCAGACTTCGAGCATTGCCAGTGATGTATGGCTCTACGACGGAAAGAGCTATCGTCAACTAACCAGTTTCAAGGGAGATAACCGGAGTCCGCTTTGGGCGGCCGACGGCAAGCAGTTCTATTATTTGAGCGAGGAAAGCGGCTCTTTCAATGTCTTTAAGAAAGGACTTTCTGTACAGGACAATCCGGTGCAGCTCACTCATTATAAAGATTGTCCGGTGCGTTTCCTGTCGGCTTCGGATCATGATCTCTTGTGCTACAGCTACGATGGCGAGATCTATACCTTGCAGCCGGGCGGAGAACCGAAAAAGGTGGATGTACGCATTACGCGCGACGATATGCAGCGTGATGTGATCCGACAGCTTCGTTCATCCGGAGCGAGTGAGATTTCCGTATCCCCAAAAGGTAATGAGATCGCTTTTGTGATGAGCGGTGATGTGTATGTCACTTCGATTGATTATAAAACCACCAAGCAGATTACCGATACCCCTCAGAAAGAACGTACTGTAGACTTTGCGCCCGACGGCCGCTCGTTGGTATACGCATCTGAGCGCAACGGCTTGTGGCAGGTGTTCCAGACCAGTCTGGTTAAGAAAGATGAGAAGAACTTTACTTATGCCACCGAGATCAAGGAAGAACAGCTCACTGATGGCAAGTACACAGCCTTCCAGCCGGTGTATAATCCGAAGGGTGGGGAAGTTGCCTTTTTGAAGAACCGTACCGAGATCTGTGTGCTTGATCTGAAATCGCACAAGGTGCGCACGGTGATGGACGGTAAATACCAGTATTCATATACTGACGGCGATCAGGACTTTACCTGGAGTCCGGATGGCAAGTGGCTGCTCACGGAATATATCGGTGTGGGTGGATGGAACAATAAGGATATTGCTCTGGTCAAGGCTGACGGCACCGGAGTGATTCACAATCTGACAAACAGCGGTTACAGCGAGGGCAGTCCGAAATGGGTACTCGACGGTAAGGCCATGATTTTCCAAAGCGACCGTTCGGGTTATCGCAGCCACGGTTCCTGGGGGTCACAGCGTGACGAGTTCATTATGTTCTTTGATGCCGAAGCCTACGACCGCTTTATGATGAACAAGGAGGAATTGGCACTTTTGGCCGAACGCGAGAAGGCAGAGAAGGAAGCCGAGGAGAAGAAGGTCAAGGAAATGTCCGACAAGGAGCGCAAGAAATACGAGGCTGAGAAGGAAAAGGAGAAGAATAAGGACCTGGTATTCGATCTGGAGCATCTGGAAGAGCGTACGCTGCGCCTCACTCCTTACTCTACCAATCTGGGTGATGCTGTGCTGAGCAAGGACGGAAGCAAACTGTATTATGTGGCTCCTTACGAGGGAGGTGCCGGACTTTGGGTGCAGCATATCAAGGAATACCGCAATGAGTTGAAGATGCGTGGTATGGACTGGGCTGCTCTGGATGCAGATCCGGAAGTGAAGAATGCCTATATGGCCAGCGGAGGCATGATCAAGAAACTGGACATTGAGAATGGACGCATCAGCAATGTGCCGTTTGAAGCTTTCTATACTTCGCGTCCGGACGAGGAGCGTGCTTATCAGTTTGAGCATATCTGGAAACAGACGAAAGACAAACTTTATGATCCGAATATGAACGGTGCTGACTGGGATGCCATCTATAAGACCTATTCCAAGTATCTGCCTCATATCAACAATAATTATGATTTTGCCGAGATGGTGAGCGAAATGCTGGGTGAGCTGAATGTGTCGCATACAGGTTGCCGTTTTGGTGGCTATGGCGGTGCGTTACCTACAGCTTCATTGGGCGTGTTCTTTGATGAGGATTATCAGGGCGATGGGTTGAAGGTAAAAGAAGTTCTCGAAGGAAGTCCTCTGGAATTGGCTTCCCAGCCTGTCAAGGCCGGGGCGGTGATTCTGGCTATTGACGGCGAGGAAATCAAGGCAGGAATGGACTATTATCCGCTGCTTGAGGGTAAAGTGGGCCGTTATACTCGTCTCACGGTAAAAGAAGACGGCAAGGAGTTCCATGTAACCGTAAAACCGATTTCTTCCGGTCGTGAAAGTGATTTATTATACAATCGTTGGGTGAAGCGCAATCAGCGCATCGTGGCTCAGTTGTCCGACAACCGTGTGGCTTACGTGCATATCAAGGAGATGAACGCGGCCTGCTTCCAGAAACTCTACAAGGAGTTGATGAGTGACGAGAATCGCAACAAGGATGCCGTAGTGGTAGACACCCGTCATAACGGAGGCGGTTGGCTGCACGATGATATCTGTATTCTGCTGAGCGGTAAACGCACATTGCAGTACAAACCGCGCGGCCAGTTCATCGGTAACGACCCGTTTGACCGTTGGTTCAAGCCTTCGTGTATGCTCGTTTGTGAGGACAATTACTCCAATGCTCACGGAACGCCCTGGTATTATAAGGAACAGGGTATCGGTAAACTGGTCGGTGCGCCTGTTCCCGGAACCATGACAGCCGTATGGTGGGAGTATCTCGATGGCGGACTGGTATTCGGTATTCCTCAGGTTACTGCTGTGGATATGCGTGGCGGTGTTCTGGAGAACCAGCAATTAGATCCGGATATTGAGGTATATAACAAACCGGAGGATGTACTTGCCGGAAAGGATGCCCAGCTGGAAGCAGCCGTACAGGAGATGCTGAATGGAAAATATTAAGGTATTGTCTGGTAATCTGTTTTATAACCCAGGATTTAATTGGCGATGGGGAGATTATCAGGGAGATGAATTGGTTGTAATAAGTTCTTCAAGTCAAAAAGATGGAAGTGATGTTGTGATTAAATTACCTCCTGTACCCGTGGATGGAACCTATCAGCTTCGTCTCGGACTTTATGGCGATTCAAACCGTGGCATTGTTCAGTATTATTTTGGCTCGGAAGATGATATGGCTCCCGTAGGTATTCCTATAGACGAACGGGTTAGGATAGATTGGAGTGGCAACACTGCAACTTCCGGATATTATGCATACGGTTGGGAGAATTCTTTTGTGGCTTCGGATTTGATTTTATATCAGGGAGGATTGATGAAAGCACCAAACAGTATTCAGTATACAATGTTTCGTGGAAAACCATTGCGTGAGTTTATATACTTTGGACGTCGTAATATTGGTAATTTTTATATGCGTGCAGGTGATACCTATTATTTTAGAATAAAGATGTCTCCAGATACGTATGGACTCATATTTTTGGATTATTTGGAATTGGTTCCCAGTTCCGTTTATGACAATCCGTCAAAGGCAGAAGATATTTGGTAAAGAAGAGCTCCGCAAGGTTGATGCCGTGCGGAGCTCTTTAAATATTTATTCCATATAAATATTCTCGTTTTTAATTTATTTTGTTGAATTATTATTAACATTAAAAATATCGATAGTAAATATTTTTAATTATATTTGCCATTGAGAACCTTAAAAAATATTTGTCATGAAAAGATTGTGCTTATTTTTTACAATTTTACTTGCTGCGGTGGGTATGTATGCCGACCAGCTTACTGCTGTGTTGCATCTGTGCAACGGATCGGCGTGTGAGATTCTGATCAGTGAATCTTCCGAAATAAAGATTCAAGGTCGTCTTTTGGAAGTTAAGTCTCCGGTTTCTACGGAATCTGGTGTATTGTTCTTTGTGGATGATGTGGCTTCGCTGAGTTTTGAAGATGATTTGACGGGTGTGTCCTCTCAGATGTCTGAACTACTTGAATATCGTTTGGAGCCAGATGCGCTTTACATAAGCGGGGTAAAAGCTGGCAGTGATGTTGCGGTGTATGATTTGTCGGGTGTGCTTCTACAACGTCTTCCGGTTTCCGGCTCTTCTTGTCGTGTTCCTTTGGATTCTTTCTCAAAAGGAATGATTCTGGTGAAAGTAAACGGTCAAACCATTAAATTGATGAAACCATGAGAAAAACTACATTTTTAATATCCTGCATGCTGGCACTGACCGCATGGGGACAGTCACCGGTTCAGGTACAGACCGGAAATGGAAATTATGACTTGGATGCGGCCTACAGTATCACATTCGAGAAAGGGGGAAAGGCTGCCGTGATTAAATCTGAAGGTCAGGAAGATCTGCGTGTGCCTTTGGCCGATTTGAAACAGATTTATTTTAATGCTTCCATAGCGGATTCACTGAAAAGCAAGATTATGCAGTTGGATAACTGTAAGATCATGCAGACTCTGTTATATGGAAATTGCAGTCAGATTCCCTCTGCTTTTTTTCAGTCGTATTTGAATAGTCCGGCTACTAATCTGATCTTTATTCCAACGGATGAGGCTTTCAAGAAAATACCAATACAAGTGACATCTTCGTTGTCTACCCCTGTTTGTCAATTAGTATTGTCCATTGAACATAATGAGAATGATTCTTATTTTCCGTTCCGTGGAAAGGTTTATATATATGATATGAAACAGGATCTTGTTGGACGACTATTGTTTTCCCCGTTAATTGAAAACTGTATTAGCTGGTTGCGGCAGGTTGTCTTGAATCAGATAATGAATTATTCCTATCCAGAATATCAAACAGCAGGTGGTTGCCGGGTAAAGAGTGTTGGGGATGCTTATCAGTCACCTTATCAGATTACCGCTGAGGAATTAGGATACGATCTGATCAGTAAAATTCAGGTTCAGGATGTCTTATTTGATATAATGACGCCTTATGGAAATAAAAAATGTGTTGTTACCAATTCGTTGGCAGCCGAATTCCAAATCACAACGTATAATGCTTTAGCTGAATTGTCTCCCAAATTCCTTCAACTTATGGATGTTCCGGTGCAGCTGATGGTTGACTTTGGTTTTATTTCCGATGCTTCTGAATATACGCAAGTTTCTTTCTTTAAGGATTTTGATGACAATAAGGTTGCAAAATTCCTTTGGAACAGCGCGCATGTGGATTATACGATTTTTGCTCCGAATGATGCGGCGGTAAATCAGGCCATGCAAGACAATAAGTTACTTTCCTGGGAGGAAATTCAGTCTTTGGCACAAAGTGGAGCCGGTGAGGAACAGGTTCGGACAGAGATTGTCCGTCTGATGAATTTTATCAAGGGACATATCATTTACCATGATGTCTTCGAATCGTTGGACAATATCGGTTGGACAAAATTGCGGTCTAATGTTGTCTCACCAGAAGGGCTTCCACAAGTGGTAGAAGTGAGTATGCAGGACAACGGGACATTGATAATAAATGGGAAGTCTGTAGGTTTGTCTACTTTCCGTTATGTACATGATGCTTGGATTAATGGTGAATATGATTTTTATGGTAATGAACGAATCTCCTCAGGATTGGTTCTGCAAATAGATCAGGCAATTGTTAACGAGTAAAATTGAGGATTATGAGAAGAATATATACAATGATAGGAATAGGGGCCTTTTTGTGGGGAACCGGTATTTCCGGAATGGCCCAGAATATAGAAGAGGAGGTACCGGCTGTGGTACTGCCCGAATTGATGGAACAGCAGCAGAATATAACCGTGTTTACCCGGTTGCTGCAACAAACCGGATGGGATAAGGTCTTGGAACAGTCGCAGGATGATTCTTATGTGCCTGTAGCCGATCCTCCAACCGATTCGCCGGTAAAGCCTTGTATTGTGCCACAGACTAAAGAAATTGCTTTTACGGTATTTGCCGAAAATGACGAGGTTTTTGCCGCAAACAATATTACCGACGCGGCATCTCTGACCGAGTATCTGAAGCAGCATTATGTTTTTCATAACTCTGATCTGCTTTATGATGATCAGTATACGGATCCGCGTCATGTGGTCAATCAGTTTGTATCGTATCATCTTTTGCCTCAGGCTGTCTCTCCGAAGCAACTCGTAATTCATTATAATGAGATTGACTTTGATTTGAATGCTTATCTGGAAACTGGAATTCCGCAGACCACGGTTCCGGTTTATGACTATTATGAAACACTTGGAACACCGCGCCGTCTGTTGAAAATTTATGAATCCAGTTCTTCTGATGGATTTCGGTTGAATCGTTTCGCGCGGTATCAGAAGGATGAGTTTGCAGAGAAAGAAGTCATTGATGAGGGAATCTCTGTTTCTGCAGAACAGAGTCTGGAAGCAGAAAACGGGTATGTTTATCTGTTGGATGAGATGCTGGTATATGATAAGAGCACGGTTGATAATTTTGCTGAACGTATCCGTATAGATCTCGCTTCACGCTCTCCGGAACTGATGAACTTGGGCTACAGAAGACCATTGGATGATACTTTTTCTTCTGTATATTGCCAGCCTGGTTTTCAGGATTGGATTCAGGTGATTTCCGGAAACCTGTATTATCTTTCTGGGTTTAGGAAGGGATGGTGCGATTATCAGGGAGATGAATTCCTGTTAAAGGCACCGGCTAATGGTGGGGAAGTCATTATTAAATTACCTCCTGTTCCTTATTATGGAATGTATCAGGTTCGTTTGGGGACTTCCGGTAATTCATTTAGGGGAACGGTACAGTATTATTTCAGTGAGGGAGATACCGGCTGGCAACCTTTGGGGTATCCAGTTTGTGATAAGGTACAACCGTGGCATGCTAATCCTTCTGGATATGCTTCCTATGGTTGGCATAAAAATAGTTTCTCAGATCCGGATATTATGCTGGAAGCGGGTAATATGATGAAAGCACCGGCCAGTTATATTTATGGGTTTGGGAGAGGAAAGCCTGCCCGTGAGTTTTCCGATGTTGGACGGCGAATTCTAGGAAACTTTTTTCTGGAATCCGGTAAAGATTATTATATCCGGATTCAGTCCGTGCATACGGAACCTTCTGAGATATTCTTGGATTATCTGGAACTGGTACCGAGTGAAGTTTTCCTTCACCCGTCCGTAGTGGAAGATATCTGGTAATAATATTTTGTGAAAGCTTTATTGGAAGCTTTTGATTAAAGCGGGAATCAAGAAGTTGAGAGGACTTCCTGGTTTCCGCTTTATAGTATGTTTTAAATGAATGAAAACTCCATTTTTTCCTTTTCTTGATGCTTCGTATTTATGAGTTATACCTGTCATTTTGACATCTATTTCTTCAAAAATTTGCTATTAGGTTTTTAAAATAAGGTTATTCTAGGTGTAAAAAAGAATAAATATGCATTTTAATTCTCGTAATATGCAGCCTATATGCAGGTTTTATACAGATTTTTATACCTCTTGTCATCAGAAAAGCTTGTGTGGGAGTGAAAAAGTTGTCCCGTCGAATTGAAAAAATCGTCTCAACGAGTTGAAAAAATCGTCCTGACGATTTTTTATGTCGGTTTTTATGAGTGAATTTTTATCTGGTTGGGAGAATTTTGAATGTTAAAATAATCTTGTAATATATTGATTCATAAAGTTATATATTCAAAAAGGCATTTTGAGATTTTGATATTTCAGATTATCCAAGTCCGTGGGTGAATATTTTGTAATCTGAAAGCGTCTTTCTGACAATATGTCAGGGAGAATATTCCCTTTTGAAATCTAAAAAAGACCATAAAGTAGAGATTTTATCTGAACTTTATGGTCTTCAGTTTCTTATGTGTGATTATTTTTTCAGTTTCTCGATAATCATTTCGGCTACTTTCTTACCGCTCATCAGCATACCGCCGAAGATAGGTCCCATACGTGGAGTTCCGGAAACGGCTGAGGCTGCCATACCGCAGACATACAGTCCCGGATAAATTTCTTTGGTACCTTTAACCACTTCGTCCTCTCCGGCTACAACATCCAGTGAGCGCTCACCGATTACACCACCGGTTTCGGTATTCAGCTTGATGCCGTTCTTGCGGGCTACGGTGCAGCACATTTCACTGTCGTGTCCGGTACCGTCGATCACGCATTTTGCCAGAATGTTCAGCGGGTCAACGTGCAGACCTTCACGCAATACCGGGGTCCAGTTTACAACCACACCGCTCACTACATCATTCTTGAAGATGACATCCTCTACCGAGTAGCAGTTGAAGATGGTAGCTCCAGCATGTACGGCTTTGTAGAGCAGGGCGGCAGTACTTTCTACTGAGTCCATCACATAGAGACCGTCCTCAAACGGAGCATAGTTGATGTCAAAGTCGCGCACGATATCCATGGCCTCTTCCTGCACCACAATCTGGTTGAACATCATGGCACCTCCCCACATACCTCCACCCGGAGACAGCTTGCGGTCAAACTGAGCCACCTTCAAACCGGCCTTGGCCAGATAGTAAGCGGCTACGATGCCTGAAGGGCCGCCACCTACGATGGCTACGTCCAGATTCAGATTCTTCTGCATTTTCTCAAAGTAGGTGCTGATAATGCCCTGTGATACTTTCGTTTCGATCATTTTGCTTTTATTTTTAGTTGGTTATTATTGTTCGTCGTTCTGAATGTTTGCCTGTGCTTCGGCGTCAAATTCGCAGTTTTTCATGCGCTGGCTGATACGCATGGCACAGAAATTCGGTCCGCACATGGTGCAGTATTTGCCGTTGAAATGATTGCCGCTCTTGTAGTATTCCATGGCGCGGTCCGGGTCGAGAGCCAGGTTGAACTGGTCTTTCCAGCGGAATTCGTAGCGGGCCTTGCTCAGGGCGTTGTCCCGTACGGTGGCACCCGGATGCCCTTTGGCGATGTCGGCGGCATGGGCGGCAATCTTGTAAGTGACCACGCCGTTGCGCACGTCTTCCTTGTTCGGCAGAGCCAGATGTTCCTTTGGAGTCACATAACACAACATGGCGGTGCCGTACCAACCGATCTGTGCCGCTCCGATGGCGCTGGTGATGTGGTCGTAACCCGGTGCGATATCGGTTACCAGCGGACCGAGTGTATAGAACGGAGCCTCGTGGCATTTTTCGATCTGACGGTCCATGTTTTCGCGGATCTTGTGCATCGGCACATGTCCCGGCCCCTCGATAAAGGCCTGTACGTTCTTGGCCCACGCGCGCTCTACCAGTTCGCCCATCGTGTCGAGTTCGGCAAACTGTGCCCGGTCGTTGGCATCGAAGATGGCACCCGGTCGCAATCCGTCGCCCAAGGAAACGGCTACGTCGTACTGGGCCAGGATGTCGCAGATGTCGTCGAAATGTTCATACAGGAAGCTTTCCTTCTGATGATAGCTGCACCACTGGGAGATGATGCTTCCGCCGCGGCTCACCATACCACACAGACGCTCGTTGGCATAGTGCACGTTCTTCAGGCGGATACCGCAGTGAATCGTAAAGTAGTCCACGCCCTGCTCGCACTGTTCGATCAGCGTGTCGCGGAACAGTTCCCAAGTCAGATCCTCGGCTTTTCCTTTTACCTTCTCCATGGCCTGATACATCGGCACGGTGCCTACCGGAACCGGACAGTTGCGCACAATCCATTCGCGCGTTTCGTGAATGTTTTCGCCGGTAGAGAGGTCCATCAGGGTGTCGCCTCCCCATTTGCAGCTCCACACACATTTTTCCACTTCTTCCTCAATGCTCGAAGTGGTTGCCGAGTTACCGATGTTCGTATTGATCTTGACCAGGAAGTTGCGGCCGATGATCATCGGTTCGGCTTCCGGGTGGTTGATGTTGGCCGGGATGACAGCGCGTCCCGCAGCTACCTCGTCGCGTACAAATTCCGGAGTGATATGTGTGTCGATGCCCAGCTCGGCGCAGTTCATGTTCTCGCGGATGGCTACATATTCCATTTCCGGAGTGATGATGCCCTGCTTGGCATAATACATCTGAGTGGGGCAGTGGCCTTTCTTGGCACGATATGGGCGGGTGATGTGTTCAAAGCGCAGATGGTCCAGACTCTTGTCGGCCTGACGCATCCGTCCGTATTCTGAGGTCATGCCTTCGAGCTGTTCCACATCGCCTCGATCCAGAATCCACTGTTCGCGCATGCGCGGCAATCCTTTTTTCAGGTCGATTTCGATGTTCGGATCGCTGTACGGGCCGCTGGTGTCGTATACAAACACCGGGGCATTCTCGTGAAACTTCTGTTCTCCCTTGTCGTTGATGGTTACGGTAGGAGTCAGGTTTACTTTTCTCATACCCACACGAATGTTCGGAAAGCGCACTCCCTGAAGATACACTTTCTCTGAGTTCGGGTAAGAAATTCTGATTTTATCTTCCATAATTATAGGGTAATCGGTTAATTGATTGATTCTTTGATAAGATGAAGCGTTACTGGTTTACAGTTGCAGGATGCGTCGGGTTTCTTCCACCGGATCTTCTGCATTCAGGATGGTACCGCTCAGAGCGATGCCCGTTACTCCCGTCTGCATGATTTCCGGTATGTCTGCCCGTGTGATACCACCAATGGCTACGATGGGCAGGCTGATGCCCCGCTTTTTCATTTCCTTAGTGATGTTCCGATAGCCCTCAAGACCGAGAATCGGCGAGAGCTTTTCTTTGGTTGTCGTAAAGCGGAACGGTCCGCAACCGATGTAGTTCGCGCCTCTCTGGGCATGCATCACGACGTCTTCGATGGTGTTTGCCGTGCCACCGATAATCACATCCGCTCCGAGGATTCGGCGTGCTTCGTCCACCGGCATATCCTTCAGTCCCAGATGCACTCCGTCGGCTTTTACCCGGTGCACCCATTCCACATGGTCGTCGATGATGAATGTGGCCTGATAGCGGTCGCACAGACGGCGCACCTGTTCGGCAGTCTCGATGAATTCCTCTTCGCCAGCCTGCTTCATGCGCAGCTGAATCCAGCGGCATCCGCCTTCGAGCGCCATGCGTGCCGAGTCGAGATAAGAGAAACGCTCATTATGATGCGTGATAAACTGTAATTGCAACATAACTGTATGTTTACGGGTTATACAATTCGTACAGACGAATTCATGTTAAGGGGAGTGCGCCATGCTGATGTCCGGACAGAATAAATCTGCGTCTCCGGAGCCCGAAAAGCCATGCCGATAAAAAAAGGATTGGTTTGTCAAAAAACAATTCCTACGTCGGTATAATCCGCTTCAGGTTCATAGGGTATGATCTCAGCCCACCAAGCAAACGGGCACCCCTTTGTTTCTTCGTCTGCCACAAAGTTAGGAAAAAAAAGTGAGAAACAAAGAAAATCTGTTTTTTTCTTTGTTTCTCACTCACGGAGGATATTATTCCTCCAGTTCGCCGTGATAAGAGATGGATTGCCGGCGCATGGCCTGCACTCTGATGTCGGAAACTCCATTGTTCCACAGCGTAACATTATAGGTATAAGTGTCTCCGTTGTTGCGTGCGTCGAAGGAGATCACGGTTTTCTCTTTCCGCTCCGGAGTGATTTTCAGGTTCATGACCGGTCCATCGAACACCAGTCCCTTGTCGTTGGGCATCTGGGGTGTATAGGCTTCGCCAAAGTAAGGCAGATCCGAGAACACGGAATCGTTGCGCAGTTCCAGAGAGTAATAAGTGGTGAGCGACCGGGCACGTCGGTTTTGCGGATACATCTGTGTGACGTGAATCTTGAAGGCTTTTTCCTGCAAGGCCTTTTTGACAATTTGAGCCGTGTCGCTGCTTCTGGCTATGTTTTGTCCTGTGGTACTGCGTGCGCATCCCGGAGTTATGGTCAGTGTGCATCCGCCGAGCAAGGTCAGGATGCAAAGATTTTTCAGTTTCATAGTGGTTTGTTTTTCTTTGATTCTGTTTTGTTTCGGGGTAAATATACGGATAATATGACAAACGCTATTGTTCCGATAGGAAGAATAAACCAAAAATAAAGAATATTAAGCGCGGGGATGTTTGCTATAAAACCATGTTACTGGTTAAGAGTATTGTATTTGGATGGTGAGGCTGTTGAGGTAAGATGGATCAAAGTAAGGGAGGGGATAAAAAGGGGAAAGGCCTTACCCGAGGGTAAGGCCTTTCTAAAATGTTTGTTTGAAAGAAGCGAAAGAAATTAAAATGTTTATGCTTCAGCAGGAGTTTCAGTTTCTTCTGCAGTAGCCTCGGCAGCAGCCTCTGTCTCAGCCTGAGCAGCAGCGGCAGCAGCTTTCTTTTCAGCTACTTTCTTAGCGATCTCTTCATTAATTTTCTTCTCAGCGTCCAGACGAGCAGCAGCAGCAGCTTTAGCGTCAGCAGCCTTCTTTGCTTCGAAAGCCTCGATACCCTTCTGCTTGTCGCTCTTCCAAGCCTCGAATTTAGCCTGAGCGGTAGCCTCATCAAAAGCACCCTTCTTTACACCGCCACGCAGGTGCTTCATCAAGTATACACCTTCGTTAGAAAGAATGTTGCGAACAGTATCAGTTGGCTGTGCGCCAGCTTCTACCCAATAAAGAGCGCGATCGAATTTCAAATCTACAGTGGCCGGATTGGTATTCGGGTTGTAAGTACCAATTTTCTCTGTAAACTTACCATCACGTGGTGCTCTTACGTCAGCGATAACGATGCTATAGAATGCATAGCTCTTACGTCCTCTACGCTGTAATCTGATTTTAGTTGCCATAAATAATTTTTAATTGTTTATAGGTTTGAAATATGCCATTAACTCGTAATAGCGGCGCAAAGGTATAATAAATCTTTGATATACCAAAGGGTCAAGGCCTGTTTTTTTATAAGGAACGCTATTTTAACGATTGTTCTTTTTTCGATAGCATGTGTTTTTTTTAAAAGTATTTTGTGAACTCAAGGAATAATCTGATTTTAATATAAAATTATGTTAATCCGTTTTTATGTTACTCTTAATACATGATAAAAATCGTTATCGTTTAAATATTAGATAACATTTCTTTTTTATATTTGGCGATATTAACTGAAATATTTTACCTATATAAAAAAAACATTACCTTTTTTCTGTGCTCTTTTATGTGCAGGTGCTTTGGTCTCATGTAGTACACAGATGGATGATATGCAGTTGTCGAATCCGACAGATAAGATTGAAACTGGAAATTCAGATTCTGATCAGTTTTTCCCTGTAGAGGATGATGCTGTCGCTCTGGAAGGAACTTGTCATCAAAAATCCATGCAGCTTCTCCATGCCGGTAATCCGGAACAGGCGCTTTCTCTCTATGATACAAAGATTACTGAGGAGCAGTATCAGGAAATCAAAGACTATGTGGATAAGATTGTAGTAGGAATGACATCCCAAAAAGCCATTCACGATTGTCTTTTGACATGGGTTTATAATAGTATTGAGCATACACAATCAGATAATGATCCTTATCCTGTGTTTAAGAATCGAAAAGGAATCTGTCAGGGAAAGTCCAATTTGCTTAAAGTAATGCTTCTTTCTCAGAATATTCCGGTTGTCAGTGTCAATGGATTTGCATGGGGACTGGGACATGCATGGCTGTATACTTGTCTGGATGGAGTCTGGTATTTGAGCGATCCGACCAATAATTTTTCGATGCCGGAAACTGATCCTGGTTGTAATGATTTGCAACCTTATTTCTTGGAATGGACCGTATATGAGGATGACAAATCTTTGGTAGAATATAGTGGTAATGAGCTGACCTTGATAAAAGTGAAGTCCGGAGATACCAAGTATACGGTGCCTTACAGTGCCGGTGGTTTTGTACTTACAGCTTTCAATCCTGAGTCTGCGCTTCCGGAAAATATCCGGGAAGTTTATATCGGAAAGAACATTGTTTCCCTTGGCTATCAGGGACTGATTGGCCTGAAAGTTCATGGTAAGAATATTGAGCAGGTACATGTTGATCCGGCAAATCCTTATCTGGAGGAATATGAAGGAGTGGTTTACCTGAAGGAAGGAGATACGCATATGCCATATTATATTCCTGATCAGATTAAGCGCATTGTTCTTAAACCATATAAGATTTATGGAAAAGGTGTAGTTGGAGGACATCAGAATGTAGAGGAGATCGTATTCCCTGAAGGTGTAGAGGCTATTACCGATTATGCTGTGGAGAATTGTCCGAATTTGAAACGGATTTATGTACCGGAAAATGCCGTTCTTGGAAAACGTGCCTTCCGTAATATACCTCAGGATTGTGAAGTAATCCGTCAGAAGACCGAGACTGGTATTCCGACCATTACCGTTGATTAAATCCGAAGACAGATTCCGATTTTCGGAAATGTTTTTCTGAAATAAAAAAGCCCTTCCGGCGCGTTCCATCCCGAGTGAATGGAGTTGCC
>OKWR01000958.1_pt1 | contig 22789 bp, 22 predicted proteins | sample 1607101 | NCBI WGS metagenome assembly OKWR01 (sample SAMN04414076, study PRJEB24778) | human gut metagenome | material: faecal | host: Homo sapiens
GTTCGAAATGCTGGGCAACTGGTCTTTCGGAGATTACTTCAAGAAAGAAGCTATCAGTTGGGCATGGGAATATTTGGTAGATGTATTGAAAATAGACCCTAAAGATTTGTATGCTACCGTATTCGAAGGAAGCCCCGAAGAAGGATTGGAGCGTGATAACGAAGCGGCCGGATATTGGGAACAGTTCTTACCGAAAGACCATATTCTGAATGGAAACAAGCACGATAACTTTTGGGAAATGGGTGATACCGGACCTTGCGGCCCCTGTTCCGAAATTCATATCGATTCACGTTCGGAAGAAGAAAAAGCTCAAATTCCCGGCAATCAACTGGTAAACAAGGATCATCCACAAGTGATTGAAATTTGGAACCTTGTATTCATGCAGTTCAACCGTAAGGCTGACGGTTCATTGGAAGGCCTTCCCGCAAAGGTGATTGATACCGGTATGGGATTCGAACGTCTGGTCCGTACCCTTCAGGGCAAGACTTCAAACTATGACACTGATGTATTCCAACCTATCATCAAAGCAATTGCTGAAATGGCAGGCACTGCTTACGGTCAGGATAACCAAAAGGATATCGCCATGCGGGTTATCGCCGACCACATCCGTACCATTGCATTCTCTATCACCGACGGTCAGTTACCGAGCAATGCCAAGGCAGGTTATGTGATCCGCCGTATCCTCCGCCGTGCCGTTCGTTATGGTTATACTTTCTTAGGTCAGAAACAAGCATTTATGTACAAGCTGTTGCCCGTCCTGATTGAGAACATGGGCGAAGCTTATCCCGAATTAAATGCTCAAAAAACATTAATAGAAAAAGTAATCAAAGAAGAAGAAGAATCATTCCTACGCACATTGGAAACCGGTATCCGCCTGCTCGACAAAACCATGGCTGACACCCAGGCTTCCGGAAAAAAAGAAATTAGTGGTGTGGATGCCTTCACCTTGTATGACACTTCGGCTTTCCACTTGACTTGACTGAACTTATTCTTCGCGAAAATGGCATGACTGTAAACGAAGAGGAATTCAATGCAGAAATGCAGAAACAGAAAGAACGTGCACGTAATGCTGCTGCCGTTGAAACAGGTGACTGGATTACTGTAAAAGAAGGTGAAACCAATTTTGTAGGTTACGATTTTACCGAATACGAAACCAGCATTTTGCGCTACCGCCAGGTAAAACAGAAAAACCAGACATTTTATCAGATTGTATTAAGTGATACTCCGTTCTATGCAGAAAGTGGTGGTCAGGTAGGCGACACAGGTGTTATCGTAAGCGAATTCGAGACTATCGAAATAATTGATACTAAGAAGGAAAATAATCTTCCGATTCATATTACCAAAAAATTGCCTGAACATATCGAGGCTCCTATGATGGCGTGTGTAGACACAGAGAAACGTGCCGCTTCAGCAGCCAACCACTCTTGTACTCACTTGCTGGATGAAGCATTGCGCCAAGTATTGGGTACGCATGTAGAACAGAAAGGTTCTTTGGTAACTCCCGAATCTTTGCGTTTCGACTTCTCTCACTTCCAGAAGGTGACAGACGAACAGCTCCGTGAAGTAGAACATTTGGTCAATACCAAGATTCGTGAAAATATTCCTTTGACCGAATACCGCAACCTACCAATCGAAAAGGCTAAAGAACTGGGAGCAATCGCCTTGTTTGGTGAAAAGTATGGTGACGAAGTTCGCGTTGTTCAGTTTGGCAATTCTATCGAGTTCTGTGGAGGTACACACGTATCAGCCACCGGCAAGATTGGTATGGTCCGTATCATCAGCGAAAGCTCGGTCGCTGCCGGAGTGCGCCGCATCGAAGCTATTACCGGTGCCAAAGTAGAAGAGTTGATGGATGCCGTTCAAGATACACTGAACGACCTGAAAGCATTGTTCAACAATGCTCCCGACCTGAAAGTTGCTATCCGTAAGTATATTGACGAAAACGCCGGTTTAAAGAAGCAGGTAGACGAGTTCATGAAAGAAAAAGCTGCTGAAGTGAAAGCCAGGTTAGTAGCTAATGCCAAAGAAGTGAACGGAGTAAAAGTGGTAAAAGCTGTTATCCCGATGTCTGCCGATATAGTGAAAGATATTGCATTCCAGTTGAAAGGTGAAATTCCCGCCAACTTGTTTGTGGTTATCGGTAGTGTCGACAATAACAAACCAATGCTGACAGTAATGATTAGTGATGATCTGGTGAAAGCCGGACAGAACGCAGGCAAGTTGGTTCGCGAAGCTGCCAAGTTAATCCAAGGCGGTGGCGGTGGTCAGCCCCACTTTGCAACAGCCGGCGGTAAAAATGCCGATGGCTTGAATACAGCTGTTGACAAAGTCATTGAATTGGCCGCACTGTAATCCAATAAAAATCCATCCATATTAAATATGATGAACAGTCCTGGTATTTGACTAAAAAGTCAATACCGGGACCTTTTTTTATACAAAAGAAAATCCAATATTTCTCTTGATATATACCCAAAACTTACTACTTTTGAAAATATTCATTTACCAGCAACACAAAACATTAAACAATATGATGAAAAAACAGTACTCACACTTAGTCCTATTCCTCTCACTTTGCACCCTCACCGCTTGCAACGACAGTAAAAATGAAGACAGTATCGACCCCGACCCGCTACCTCCTTCCATCACCTATCATGTGGAAGGCTATGCCGAATTAGGAGCTTTCGACCACAACAGCACTCTAACAGTATTTCCGCTAGATAAAAGTTTGGCTCACATAGAAGAACAAGCATATGGCGGTAAAGTGGAAACCGACTACGGCCTTTTCTCTGCAAGCGGCAATATGAAGTTCCAAGAAAGTCTTTACTTCGAAGTACAAGTCACCGGCAACTTCTTTAACGGGACCAAGGGAAGGCGCTCGGAACACAAAACCACTTTGCGCGCCATCAACCATGTGATTAATCACGATGACGAGGAACGCTCCATCAACCGATACATAAAACTTCCGGCTACCAATGTCAATATATTCACCCAACTGACAGCAGCCCGCATCTGCACCCTGCTGAAAAAAGCTGCGGGCTATAACGAAATGAGCCACACGATAACCGATATCTACCGGAATGCATCGGAACAAGCCCTGAAAGAAGTATTGACCGCTTTCAGCATCAGCGATATATATGTATCCATGCTCAGCATTGACCCCACTCGGGCTTCTTTCAGCCAATATAATGCCCCGGCCTCCATGATGGCTGCCGTTTCCAACATCCTCTTAACTTCCGTAGACGAAGAATTATTAGATACTTTTTTCACGGAATGGGACAAAGATTTCGCTCCGGACGGCCGCATTGATAATGAAGATATCAAAGAAAGCATCCGCGACGGACAGCAGAGCCTGAAATACACCAATGTCTACAAACAATTGGATTCTTTCTACAAAGCATATGACTTCAAATCCGATTTCCCGGAATTCTGGAAGTTTGTAGACCGGAATGGAGACGGCATACTCGACAAACAAGACAAACCGGATGACTTCGAAATTACAGAAGAAGAACTTACCCCATCCAAACAACAATGCATCCAGCTGTTGGAGCAGGTTAATAAATATCTGCGCGACTTCCTGCAGACGGAGTGCGTATGGGAAGCCAACTTCTGTGGTGCCATCGGCCCCATTCCCGACTATCCCACTACGCTGGTTCCCACAGACAGCGAAGTGTACGAAATATGGACTGCCGCCTACGCTACTATCCGTCAATGCAATTATATGATTCATATATTGACAAGCAAAACCTATGATTATGACGTGAAACCATACGTGGGAACTGCCTATACCATTCAGTCGCTGATATATCAAAGTCTCACGCAATTGTTTGGAGACGTGCCATACGTCACTCCCGACAATTTCAATGATATCGATTACGGCAACCATGTAACACGCACCCCGGTCAAATTTATCTATGCCAAGCAATTGGAAGCTTTGGAAAAATATGCAGACGCACTGCCACCGGATGCCGCACAAACCAAGCCGGAGAGCCATCCGGTTTCCTTTGTCGCCGCCCAACTGCTCATGGCAACCATGTATGCGGAGATAAAGGACTACACCAACGCATCCAAGCATTTTGCTAAAATAGACAGCAATACATACCTCAGTGCTTATCTGTGGAAAATCAGCAATAACGAATCTCCGATGCTTGATAAGCCGCTTTACAAGAAATACTTTGAAGGACCTTATCATCTCATCTATCGCATTGCCAACCAAAACGCATTGCGGGTGGAATTATTACTGGCAAACAATCAGGTGGCAAAGGCTTCCGATGCCATGAAGAAGCTGGACAGAGAATGGAAAGGCAGTGATAAAGCCGATGAAATAAGAGCGCGTCTGCTGGAAAAAGGAGTCAATATAATGGGGCAGACTTTCGGATGCTTCTCTTTCCTCAAGCGCATGGGAGCAGCCAAAAAACTACTGAACATAAAAGATTATCAGCTCCTGTTGCCGTTGCCTTCATTAATAATAGCCGAGACACCCGGCATTACGCAAAATACGGGATATTGATAAATTCATAAATGTTGATAATGACGGGGAGGCTTTTCACCAGTCTGGTGTTATTGTCATTCTGAATGAAATGAAGAATCCGGAAGCATAAAGTAGATGTAACTAGGTCCTTCACTTCGTTCCCTTCCCTATTCCATCTGCTCCTTCGGCCAGTTCACCAGATAAAGGGTTTCGGTGGCACGGGTAAAGGCTGTGTAAAGCCAACGAAAATAATCGGGTGTCAACATATCCTCCGTCATATACCCTTGGTCGAGGAAGACACGTTTCCACTGTCCGCCTTGCGCTTTATGGCATGTCACCGCATAAGCATATTTCACTTGCAGGGCATTGTAATGAGGGTCAGCCTTCATCTTCTTCATCCGCTCCCGCTTGACGGTGATATCGGCATAATCCTCCAGCACCGCATAGAAAAGCTTGTCGTTCTGTTCTTTAGGCAACGCCGGAGTATCGGTATGGAGAGTATCGAGCAATAGCTTAACCTCCAATTCCACATCACCATAATCAGGAAACGCCAACACAACATCTGCAAAACGAAAACCGTATGCTTCACGCACCCGACGTACCCGACGCACTACGGCAATATCGCCATTCGCAATAAAGTCTATCTCCTTGCACTGCTCCGTCCAGAAATAATTATTCTTTGCCACCATCAATAAATCACCACTGTTCAATTCATCCTCACGATAGAGAATCATGTTACGAATCCCCCTGTTATAAATATTAGCCCGCTTATTAGAGCGACATACCACAATGGTTTCGTCCATCCCAGCATGGTCATAACTGTCATTGATAGCCTCTATCAGTTCATTCCCCGGAATAATACGAATATCCGGGAAGCCATCGACACGGATGGAAGGAAGCGCAAAGAACACTTCTTCCGAAATATAACGACGTAACTCCGTGGCATTCCACAAAATACCTGAATCGTGCATCTGGCGAACCACCTCAGTGAGTTGCGCTTCATACACCTCCAAACCATAACCTTTCAACACATCCGGAGAAAGCGCCGGACTTTGTTCTTCGCCCACCGGAGGAAGCTGTGCCGTATCGCCAATCAGCATCAACCTGCACCCTGTACCGGCATATACATATTGGATAAGGTCGTCCAAAAGACGTCCCGTTCCGAAAGCTGCCCCCGACAAACCATCATTGGCTATCATCGACGCCTCATCGACAATGAACAAAGTTTGCTGATGCAGATTGTCATCCAAAGAGAAGTTGTCCATGTCATTAGAATAGTTGCGCTGACGGTAAATCTTCTTATGAATCGTGAAAGCAGAATGTTTAGCATAATGTGAAAATACTTTTGCGGCTCTACCGGTGGGAGCCAGCAAAACACACTTCTGTTGCAACTGATCCAAAGTCTTGACCAATGCCCCGATGAGAGACGTCTTTCCGGTTCCGGCATACCCTTTTAAAAGAAAAACCGAATCCTGTTGGCGGGAAAAAAGAAAATCTGCTAAAGATTTAACAGCTTTTTCTTGTTCTAAAGTTGGTTTATATAGAAAATTTCCCTTAATTTGCTGCACTAAATAACTATTAATCATAATTGCGTAATAAAAAGTTCCTTGAACTGTGCGTTATTAGATTTATTTGTTTTATTTTTGCGATGCGAATATAAACTAAAAAAAACACATATTTATCATGAAAACAGTTATTAATATTGTATTGGCTGCCTGCGTTATCGGTTTAATCTATGTATGCTATGGTAGCATCGTGGGACCGATCAACTTTGACAACACTAAAAAAGCTAGAGAAAAACAAGTTATTGCCCGCTTGATCGACATCCGTAAAGCACAGTTGGAATACCGTAATTTACATGCAGGCGCATATACTGCCAGCTTTGATACTTTGATTGATTTTGTTAAAACAGCAAAACTTCCATTCGTAAAGAAAGAAGGAGTTTTATCTGATGCTCAATTGGAAGCCGGTATGACTGAAAAGAAAGCTATGGCTATTATCAACAAAGCAAAGAAAACAGGTAACTGGAAAGAAGTAGAAAAAGAAGGTTTGATGAACTTCAAACGTGATACGATGTGGGTGGCTGTAACCGACACTATTTATGGTGCAGGCTTCAACGCAGACTCTATGAGATATGTACCTTTCGGAAACGGTGCACAATTTGAAATGGCTATCCGCAACGATACTACCAAATCAGGTGCTCCTTTGCACTTATTCCAGGCACAAACTCCATATGAAACATATCTAAGCGGTTTGAATGCACAGGAATTGGCTAACTTGAAAGACCTTCAGAGCAAACTTGGCAAATACTGCGGTTTGAGAGTTGGTGATATCGAACAGCCTAACAACAACGCAGGTAACTGGGAATAAGAATGACTGAACGTATCGATTTTACAAAATCGGAACAATATACATTATCCATCCGCCTCAGTGCGGATGGATTTTCTTTTTCTATCTACAATCCGTTGGGAGAGAACAGCTTCTGTTTCGACTCTTATACGGTCAATGCTTCCTGTTCCATGACTGCCAATATCAAAGAGATGCTAACAAGTACAGAAGCATTAAAGTATCCTTATAAACGGATAAACATTTTGGTAGACTCCCCCCGATTCACTCCTGTTCCTTTTGATTTATTCGAAGACGAACAGATAGATACATTATTTTATCATAATTTTCCAAAGGTTAATAATGAGATTGTGCTATGCAATGTATTGGGCAAAAGCAATGTAGTGATTCTGTTTGCCATGGACAAACATGCCCATCAATTGTTGACAGAACACTTCCCCACCGCACGTTTCTTCTCAACGGTCAGTCCGCTGACAGAATACTTTGCGCAAAAAAGCAGATTGGGTAATAGTAAAAATCTCTATGCTCACGTCCGCAAACATTTGGTAGAAGTATACTGCTATGACAAAGGCAAACTATTATTAATAAACTCATTTCCTTGCAAACAAACAGCCGACTGTATATATTACCTATTATACATATGGCAACAATTGGGCTACAACCAAGAAAAAGATGAATTGCAACTGACCGGAAAATTTAAAGATAAAGAAGGATTGTTGACCGGACTGCGCAAGTATCTGCGCCAAGTATTTATCATTAATCCGAAAGCTGAGTTCAACCGTTCTGAGATAAGCAAAATTGAAGATATACCTTTTGATATGCAAACTCTAATTTTATGCGAGTAATTAGTGGAATATACAAACGACGCCGATTTGACGTGCCCAACAGTTTCAAAGCACGCCCTACAACAGACTTCGCAAAAGAGAATCTGTTTAACGTACTAAGTAATAACTATTTCGACTTTGAAGATGGAGTAACTGCACTTGATCTTTTCGCCGGGACAGGAAGTATCAGCATCGAGTTAGTCTCTCGCGGTTGCGACAAAGTAATCTCGGTAGAAAAAGACCCTCAACACCTGTCTTTCATTTCTCAAGTCATGCGTGAAGTAAAAACCGATAAGTGTTTTCCTGTCCGTGCAGATGCCTTTAAGTTCATAGAGAAATGCAGTGAACAATTTGACTTCATCTTTGCCGATCCCCCCTATGCATTAAAAGACTTGCAAAGTATTCCCGGCCGTATTTTCGAAAACGGTCTGCTAAAGGAAAACGGCTTGTTGGTATTGGAACACGGAAAAGATCAAAACTTTGAGGATGATCCTCATTTCATTGAACGCCGCATATATGGCAGCGTCAATTTCTCCTTTTTTAGAGCAACGGTGCCAGAAGCCGAATAGTAGATTCTTGTACCTTTTGATACCACGGACGCTTTATCCATTGTTTTCTCTGCAATAGGAAGGCGTCCTTTTGGTCTTTCAAGAAAATCTCTTTCAGAATTAGTGCAGAGGTACGATCATACATAAAAGCATTGACCTCAAAGTTATGTTCAAAGCTTCGGAAGTCCATATTGGTAGAGCCAACTGTAGAAAGAGTATCGTCACTCACTATCAATTTGGAATGAAGAAAACCCTTCTGATAGAGATATATCTTCACACCGGCACGCATCATATCGTCCAAATAAGAAAGAGAAGCCAAATGAGTCAAGCGCGTATCAGCACGCTCCGGTATCATGATGCGAATGTCCACACCGGCAAGGGCAGCCGTTTTCAGAGCCATCAATATAGGTTCGGTAGGCAGCAGATAAGGAGTCTGGATATAAAAATATTTGCGTGAACTGCTGATGGCTATCAACAGTCCCTGCATAATGTCCCGCCACTCTCCTACCGGATCGGAAGTCACAATCTGCATCAAAGCATTGCCATAACTATCCATCTCGGGAAAATAGCGGGAAGAAGTAATCAGAGTACGATCCACCACATACCAATCTGTCAAAAAAGCCGTTTGCAACCCATATACAGCTTTCCCCTCTATCTTAATATGTGTATCACGCCAAATCCCCCATTGAAAACCCTTCATGTAACGCAAAGCAATGTTCATTCCTCCCGTAAAGGCAACTTTCCCGTCAATCACCACTATCTTACGGTGATTACGATAATTCACCTTGCTCGTAAAAACAGGGAAGCGAACCTTCAGAAAACCACGTGCCTCAATACCGGCACCTCTCATCTCATCATAAAAGAGATGAGGAACTTTCCAGCAGCCTACATCATCATACAACAGACGGATTTCAACTCCTTCACGAGCCTTATCAATCAATAAATCACGCAACAACCTGCCCACAGGGTCATCTTCGAATATATAGAACTCTAAATGAATATGATGCTTCGCCTTACTGATTGCTTTCATCAATGATTGCAGCATAGACAACCCGTCTGTATAGACCTCCGTTTTGTTACCTTCAAAGGGCAAGGCATTATTCACATTTCTGAAGAAGTGCATCAATTGGTGCTGATCTTCAGGACATTTAAAAGCTTTCTGAGCCTGATATTCTGCCATCGGACGCTTAATCAGACGGGTAAACCCTTTACGGCCAATCAGCTTTTCCTTACGTGTGCTCCGACCAAAAAAGAAATAGAAGATAAGTCCGACAATCGGAAGGAAAAAAAGCACAAGTACCCACGCCATTGTTTTAACCGGATTACGATTATCAAGCACCACTATCATAATAGTGCCAATAATAATCAAGAAGTAAAGCAGGTTAAAAGCAACAGTAAATATTTCATTAAATATGCTCCATTCTATCATAACTCTAATTTACACGTCAGCAAACATATAAAAAAAATCCCAACCTATAACAATATAGATTGGGAAAAGATTCTTCCATGCTTATTTTAGAATGGGCGTCCTCTATGTCCGCCGGGACCAAATCCCGGACCTCCGAAGCCTCGTCTGCTGTTCATCATTTTATCGCGTGCCCCCTTACTTCCAAAGATATTCAAACGATAAATAAAATGAAGCATACAGTAGCTATTGATACTATTGTATTCTGTAACCGAACGCATATCGGCAGACAATGAACGGCTGATATTGCTCTGTTGTTTCAAGATGTCATACATTTCAAAACTAATAGTTGCAGCCCCTTTAAGCAAGTTTTGTGCTATCTGAGCGTTCCATATCAACTCATTATTATTATAACTGGCATCATTATATCCTCTTCTTGACTGATTAGTGATATTGGTGGACAAAGTCATTTGCCAGGGAAGAGTGACATTAGTACTTGCTCCATAAGAAAATGTATAAGGGTTCTGATTGTTTTCCGGGCGTAATTTGCTGCGCTCTGCCGTATATTCGATAGAACCGTTCAAAGAAAATTCAAACCAGTCGTTACGATACGAACCGTTCAGATTCTCTGCCAGAGTTAAACCGGTAGTCGTGTTCTTGTCATCCATCTTTGTATCCTTATTATAAAGATAAGCCACCTGATTCTGGTAATTGGCACGTGCAAAAGAGTTGATAGTGAATTTCTTGTTCTTCAGCGCGGTATTGAAGCCGAACATACCGAAAGCATTCCAGTTACCATTAATGTTCTGCGGAGTAACAATGGTCCGACCGGTTTCCATATCATACTGCGTACTGTTACTGATACTGTTCTGCGTAGCGGTAAACATCAAGTGTGCCACCATTCCACGTTGTCTTTCAGCATTATATGTATTATAAAATGCGCGCATGGTATGTGCAAACGAAGGTTTCAAGCCGGGGTTACCGACACGGATATTCAGCGGATTTGAGTTATCAACAATCGGCAACAAGTTTTCCATACTCGGCTGACTGCTGCGTCCGCGATAAGTGATACGCAACTGACTCACTTTAGAGAAACGATAGCGGAAGTCCAGATTCGGAGCAAAATTAAAGACCGTACGAGTGGTATCTACCATATACGCTCCTTTTTTATAAGAAAGTTTGGTATTCTGCGGCTGCAAAGACATTCCCACACTCATCTGATACTTTTCGCGGATGAAACGCAAACCCAAAGAAACATCATGGTTAAAGTATTTATACTCGGCATCCTTGCTTAAACTATCCACATACGCAGCTTCATACCCTTCGGGCAGTCCGTCACCGATTTCCCAAGGAAAACCTTGCAAATCATAAGTAGACTTATCGCTCGTAGTATTTTTGTATTGAAACCGATAACTGAACTGCAGAAAAGTAGCCCGAGCAATCGGTTCGCTATACGTCAACTGTGCCGTATAGTTGTAATTCTTGGTCGGCATCGTTATATATTGATTACGATATTGGATAGAGTCTCCTCCCAAATAATTATGTACTTGATAATAACGAGTCTCCGACTGGGTATATTGATCATTGTCGTTATCGCCATAACCAAACGACCCCCGGAAAGTGATGTTACGTCCTTTATTGTTCAGCTTGCGGTTCACCTGTAAAGTCGCATTGGCAGACAGACTCTTAGTATCCGACAAGCCATGTTCATTGGTCGCATTGACGCGAATGTCGCGTAACGGATCACTGCCATCCATATCATTAAAATTAAGATAATCGTTTGGATTGGCAATATAATTATAAGGGTCATCATTGAAAGTACCTGATTCTTTCATTGTAGCCCCATCGGTCTTATTATAAGAGACGTTAGGACGAAAGATGATATTCGTCATTGAATCGGGTTTCCATTCCATACGGAAATCCGCATTAAAATCACTTACTTTGTTACGATTGTTTGAATTCGTGTTTGAATAAGAATTGCCGCTCTGCAAGAAACGTTGAGAATAACCGCTGCTGATGATATCTGCATCACGATAGTTATAGCGCATACTACCCCCCAATTCCAATTTGGACGTTTCCGTAGCAAAGTTTGCGCCCAACATTTTTGTGGCATTCAGCCCGTTATTACGTCTCCAGCGAGGACCGCCGCCTCCACCCGAAAATCCTTGGTCGTTCACATTATTGGCAGAACCGATAATAGAAAATTGAGTTTTATCATAAAAACGGTTTATCATAGCACGTCCCATATAGCGGTCTTCGGTACCTCCTGCCAAATCGACATTTCCAAACCAACCCTGGTTCATTCCCTTCTTGACAGTCAAGTCCAGTACCGTTTCCTCTTCACCATCATCAATACCGGTAATACGTGCCAAATCAGATTTCTTATCATATGTCTTCAATTTATCAACCATATCGACAGGCAAGTTCTTCAATCCGGTCTTCACATCACCTCCAAAGAACTCCTTACCATCCACCATGATTTTCTTCACCTCCTTACCATTGATTTTGATATTTCCATCTTCATCAACCTCGGCTCCGGGCAGTTTCTTCACCAATTCTTCCAGCATAGCTCCTTCGGGAGTTCGATATGCGGATGCATTATACCCGATTGTATCTTCCGAAATGGTAACTTGAGGAGCCTCAGCCACCACAATCGCCTCACCCAACATAATATCATCTGTGGGCAAAGTCACCGTGCCTACATTAACAGAAGGCTTGCCGGCAGTCAATTGCAGCGGCTTCTCCTGAGTCAGATAACCGACAAAGGAAATCTTCAAAACATATTTTCCGGGGCGAGCCGCCACAGAGAAGACACCATTATTATTGGTAACATTTCCTACTGCCATTGTACTATCCGGCAAAGAAAGTAACTGTACGGTAGCCTGTGCTATCGGACTCTTGTCATCTCCATCAACTACAGTTCCGCTTACCGTGACCCGTTTGCTGCCCTGGGCCCAAGAGAGAGTTGTACCGGTACACACCAGTAACAACAAAAGTATCAATTTCTTCATCTTTCTATTTTCCTAATGAGATTTAATGCCTAATGTCCTTTGGACACTTCCACACTCAAAAGGTTTAACGGAAAAGAAGATTATTTTTTAAAAAGCTTGTCTACCTTACTCTTTTGAATGCCAAACTCCAGACAAAGTACATTGAAAGCCATATAAACAATAGCAATAGAACTATCGGCTTCTTCAAGGTTTCCATCATAGACTCCCCTGACAAGCATCACTATATAATAAATGCCTAAAAGATAAATGGCATAACAAATGGCCTTAACACGGATTTTAGCTGTTTCCTCATTCTCGTTTTTCACCTTTGCCAGAAATATCATGAAAAGAGAAAACCAGATAAGTAACTTCACAGAAGCTTTGGTAAACAACAAGTTACTGTCGTTTATCATTCCAAACATAAACATCATCAATGGCAGGAACACACACAGGATTAAAAGAGTATATCCCATGGTTCTGCAATAAGTGGGTAGAATTCCTTTCATTATTTTAGCATTTAACGTACAAAAGTAATTATTTGCAAGCAAACTACGCCTATCTTTTTGCTTTTTTACCTAAATTTGCAGGCAAATATAAAAGTTATGAGTAAACAAAAGGTTATTATCTGCCACAGTATAAACGAGAATTTAGCTGATGCCATCAGCCAATGCACGTATGACAAATTATTCATTCTGGTTGACGAGCATACCCGCAAACTCTGCATACCGCTCATTCAAGAAGCCGGCTTCATGAAAGATGCGCAACTGATTTGCATCGGCGCAGAAGATGTCCATAAGAACCTCGACACCTTGGCCTATGTATGGAAACAATTAGGCGACCGAGGAGCTACACGCCATTCACTGCTTGTCAACCTGGGCGGAGGAATGGTGACTGATTTGGGTGGTTTTGCAGCCTCAACATTCAAGCGCGGCATTAAATATATCAATGTCCCCACCACTTTACTTGCCATGGTAGATGCCTCCGTGGGAGGAAAAACCGGCATTAATTTCAATGGGTTAAAAAATGAAATCGGTGTCTTCTCTCCGGCTGAATCTGTACTGATAGACAGTGAATTCTTAAAGTCACTGGATTTACACAATCTGCTTTCCGGTTATGCAGAAATGTTGAAACACGGACTTATCAGCACCCCGGAACATTGGGCTGAATTATTGAATTTCGACTTCAACAAAACAGATTATAAAGCATTGCAAAAACTGGTTGCCAAATCCGTTCAAATCAAAGAGAAGATTGTCGAATGCGATCCATATGAAACCGGAATACGCAAGGCTTTGAATTTGGGACATACAGTGGGGCATGCTTTTGAAAGTTTTGCTTTGGAAATCAATCATCCGGTATTACACGGCTATGCTGTTGCCTGGGGAATGGTCTGCGAACTATATTTCTCGCACGTCAAGACGGGTTTTCCCAAAGACAAGTTGCGCCAGACCCTCCAATTCATCAAAGAGCATTATGGCAAACTGGAATTCGACTGCAAACATTATGACCGACTTTATGAGTTCATGACACATGACAAGAAGAATATTGCCGACAGAATCAACTTTACTTTATTGGCTGACGTGGGCGACATTCAAATCAACCAATCGGCCACAAAGGAAGAAATCATGGATATGCTCGATTTTTACCGTGAATCCATGTAATCAAGTATGATTTAAAGCTAAACAATAACTAACTGATACATAGGGTTCAATAAAACAAAATGCTTTTTATTCTAAAAAAAAGTGCCGAAAGATTTGCTATTTTAAAAGAAAGCCGTACCTTTGCACTCGCAATTCGGGGTGTAGCTCAGCCCGGTTAGAGTACGCGTCTGGGGGGCGTGTGGTCGCTGGTTCGAATCCAGTCACCCCGACTGACAGAAAAGCCAAATATCTGATTATTAGATGTTTGGCTTTCTTGTTTATATCAAGTTGCACAACATTTGCACAACAGAATATCTTAGCCTATGTTCTGCGCCACATTTCTACTTGCTGCCACAGAAAGAAGAAGGGTTATCCATCTACGCAGACGAACAACCCTACAATGATACTATTTCTTTTTCGTTTTACATCCATTCGAGCGATTTTCTTATTTTCTGTATCTTCTCTATGGTGGTCTTACCTACGTTGCGGAACTTCATAAGTTCACCGTCCGGGATGGTGCGCAATAGGCTTACATCTAATATTTCGTGTCCGTTCTCGTAGCGGATAATATTCGCCTGCTTTAATGCGCTTTTTGCCATTGTTAAAACTCTATCTTCTTTCATGTTTCGTATTTCAATTTTAGAATTGTATTGAGTTGCCCATAGAAATGAAGCCTCAGCATTGCCAACGATGTTATTAGCTGATTCTTATCTATCTCATCTATTTCGGGCTTAGATAATATCTCCTGGACTACATCAAGGCATTGGATAGTACACTCTATGTCTTTCTGCATGTTGTCGAACAGCTTACGAAACATCTCCATTTGCCTCATAAGCAACTCCTTTTGCTGACTGTTCCTTGCCATACTCATCCCTCCCCACGTTTTAGCGACATGGATATTTCCACGTCAATAAGCGTTTTGAATTTATCCCGTGCGAGGATTAAGCTATTTATAGCCTTGTAATACTCTACGTCTTGGGCTATTTCTGATTGGACTGCAAGGTAGCTGATACCGCAATTAAGCAACTCCGTGATGTTCTTTGTTTCGTTTTGCAGTAGCTTTGACAGCTTTAATGAAACACACTGCCCACCTTCTTGTAGGGTGATGATTTCAGAAAGTAACCTCCGACGTTTTCCACTTTCTTTAGGTGGAGCATCTTTGTTTTGTAAATTGTTTCTTTCCATTGTTTTGAGTTATGATAGCATTGTGGCACAAAAAAACGGTGTGCCTATCCCGTTTGCTATCACCTACTCAAAAGGCTGTAAGTCTATTACAGAACTTACACGGAAGTACACACCGAACTTATAGAGTGCAAAGCCTCTCCAATGGATGAGAATCCACCGTTAAAAATCCGGTGGAACTGTCCCACCTTTTGAGTATTATGTGATAGCACCGCAAAGATAATATTTCTTTCCGGCATACCAACCATGAGCCGCCCAAATTGGCGATACCCCCTCCCCGGTATGGCTGATTTTCGGCTTTAATCCGTCCCCTCCCAAATTTTTTTTGAAATTTTTCCCTATCAAAAGAAAGACATATCTTTGCAGCGATAATGTCCTTTACGGTGGATAGTCGAAGCATAGTAGGCTATCTGCCATTTTTCTTTTTGAAGCCATCCTGCAAAGTGCTCTCGCTTCACCCCAGCCCCAACACGGCATTTTCTCCACTTTGGCGGTATAAGTTATTACCTTGATTTGGGATAATGTCTTAAATTGCCTCTTTTGTTTAAAGCACTACTTTAACGAAAGTGTGTAAATATTTGTATATTATAGATATTATGGTTATATTTGCATTAAACTAAAAAGGAGGATAACATGAACGAAAAAGAAATGAAAGAACTTACTGCCGATGTGGTAGCAATCGTAAAAAGAGAACGTGAGGCACAAGCCCCGAAGTACGGCTCTTTTATGGAAAGTGTTGTCGGTGCAATCCGAAATGATGCACGTTGCCGGGAAAAACAAGGGAAAGGAGGCAGAAGATGAAAAAACTTATCTACACCAATGAAAATCGCCTAAAGCTACAAATTGGTTATAACGAGGACTGGGCGAAAGCTGTAAACTTTGCTACCAAGGAACTGAAAAAAGTGTGTGAAGAACTTACAGACGAACAAATTACAAAGTTCCTTTCAAGCCCTTCTGCCTTGTGCAATGAACTTGTTGAGGCTGCAAGAAAAGAGTATGATGCTTACATGGCGAACTTGCCGAAGTCTGTACGGCTTTCCACTGCCTTTTCTGACGGTGGTATTTCTGACGCTGTGAAAGCTATCCACAAAACATTGATGGCAAAGAAAACTCATCAAATCATTGACAGGACCACAATAAAGGACGGTGTTTGTCTTCTTGACAAGGACGGGCTGGAAGCACTGAAAACGGAATGTAGCGTGTACGGTGGCGAGCAAGCCGAAAAGGTATGGAAACTAAGTGTCAAGGCTGCAAAGGCTCTGAATGAGTTGCAATTAGCCATTGAGGGAAACAATGCCTTTGCGGATGCGGTGGAATGTTGGGGACGTTGGCAAGGCTTCATAACAATCAATGACAACAAGACAGAACATTACAAGCCCAATCCTAATATCTTGAATACTTTGCCGGGTGAGAAAGAATAGTTCTATCCTCCAATGATAGCAAGCGGCTACGAACCTTCACCGCTATAAATAACGAAGGATGTCCGGGCACGATGAAAGAACCTAAAGCGGTGAGAGGGAGAAAAGGTTACTCCAGTGCTTGTAATCCGCAATAAGGGGTGGGCGAATGTTCACCCCTTATTTATTCACTAAAAAGAAAAAGTTATGAGTATAAACGATGATATGCCCTGCTTTGGCGGTGTTCCTATCGATGTACGGGTATCACGTGGTCGGTTGCGCTGCGTGCCACCTTATGCAGACCAGGAACTCGAATTTTCACAAGTAGAGGGGCGGCTTATGTCCGTATCAAAAACCAAATGGCATGGCTTTCCTTACTGGTGCGTGTGCTTGCATGACGGAGTGAATGAGTATCATGTACTTTTCTTTCTCAAATCCGCTATGTTCGTTTATTTGCTCCGCTGCCTTTCCGGGCAAAGGGTAGTTAATCTTTCAATACAAGTTGGTAAACTCTCTGACGGAACGGCACAAATGATCGTCGATGGTGATTATAGGAGGTTAGAGCCAATTTCTATTGATATACCACCGGCAAGACGTTACCGCAAAAGCAAGGATAACAAACATGATTATAAGGATTACGGGGAACGCTTGGAACTCCTGCAAAAACTGGTGGATGAGATAGGAGCAACCCACACGCACACACGCATAAAAGTGGGTTGAACTCGCCTATTTTTCTATCGTGTCAAACATTGAAAGTTACACGTCCTTTTGGTATTTCTAACTCCTGCATCCATTGGCAAACATCGCCTACTGTAGTGATTTTTTCTAATGGCTTGCGTTCCTGCAAAATAAGGTCGGCAATGTCACGTTTGCTTCCTTGTGGCTCATTCTTGTGCCAATCTGAAAAGATATAGGATTGACAATCGGCAAGAACATCGCCAGCCTTAAATTTCCACTCATCTACGGCATTTGCATCCGGGTAAACTATTACATTCCGATTAATAAGCGAAGAACACATATCCTTTTTAAACATCTTTTCCCCTCCAGTAGAAAGCCATACGAAAGACGGGAACACCATAGAACAAAGGATGGCCGTTTTTTCTCCTTCTACTAAACAAACAATATCGTTAGGGCGTTTAGGTAAAATATGTTCACCGAACAAACATTGTTTTAAGTGAAAATCGGATGAAACTTTACCTTGTTTTTTCATAAATCGAGAATGTGCCCAATCAACCATATCTATTTTGCCTTTGATTCTATGTCCTTCCTTGTCATAATCCATTATCTTTCCCGTCCGACACATACCTAAACAATCTATTTGTGGAAAGATAATTTCACGCTTTTTTGTGCTTCCTAAATGATAATCGGTTGTAATCTTGTTTAGAGCCTCATCCGTGAAGTATTTCCGTAGGTAGTCCATTAATGTATTGTTGGTGCTTTCACTTTGTTGTATCAAAGAAAAAGGTATGTAGTCCGTCTTTTCTTCTTTCTTCGGTTGAGGCATTGGCGTGGGTCTGAACGCCTTATAATCTGTTGGGCTCTCATCAAAGTACATCTTAGGGGTTTTCTCATATCCACATGAATTACGATGTTCACACCTTCCAACATCTTCAGCAAGCGGATTTCCTGCCGCATCCACATAAAGAGTAAAACAAAATTTCCTTCCACAAGCTGGGCACGTATGGCGGCTGTTTCGTCCGGTGTATTTCTGCAAGCTGTATGTATATTCCATATCAATAAAATCTTTTTGGGTTTAAAAATGGGTTCATGGGTTCAAGTGGGTTCAAATTGGGTTCACTGACCCCGAAAGTGTGGGTGGGTTCATGGGTTCACGCCTAAATATAAAGGCGTGACCCTTGACCCCACTTTCTACGGCTGCCCTGGGTTCAATGTATATTTACCGTCTGACCCCACTTTTAGAAAGCCGTTTTTCTTCGCTTCTGATATTCTCCGCTTGGCAGTGCTTTCGCTTATCGCATCTTCCAAAGCATAAGCGGAAACAAGCTCACGAAATCCATAATTAGGCAATTTATCAAAGCAAAGTTTTAAAACTCTCTGAATGTCTGCTACACGTGCAGTGTTTGTGGTTGTATCTGTTGCTTCCTCTACACAAAAGTCACCGTTAGCATCAATGGAAAAAGCAAAGTCGGTAGCGGGTACATTCCGGCTGTCAGTGCAGGTAACAAGAAACTTTCCGTCTTTCTTTGATACTTCAAAACAATCGGTTAGCTTGTTGAGAAGTTCCGTTCCTAAATGCCCTCTCATGTTGCCATCTTCTTTTGATTTATTTTGATGAAGCACTGAAACAATTGTACAGCCATATTCAGCCGTCAAGGAAAGAAGCCACTGGATAAGTTCATTACTTTGTTCAAGGCTGTTAAAGTCCTGCAATAAATCACGTACACCGTCAATGAAAATAATATCGGGCTTTTCTTCTTTGATGGCATCTTCAATCGTTTTTCTGCGTTCCTCAATGGTTAATGGACGCATGAAAAAAGGGAGAAAACGTGTATCGTTTTTATCGGTAGGAAGTCCGGCAAATTTTAGGGACCTCTGACAGCATTTCTTTAAGCTCGCTTGTGATTGTTCCGTATCGAATAATAAAACCTTGTAGCGGTCTTGTAAAGGCATTACATCACCTTTTGAAATGCCGGAAAGCATTACGGAAATAAGAATATATTCCCATTGGCTTTTCCCTTGTTTGGCACGTCCTTTAATCCCGATAAGTTCACCTGCCGGGATTGATGGAATATTGCCTATATTAAACAAAAACTTCGGCTCATTGATTGGCTGCGATAAGTCCAGAACATGATTTTTATACTTAAATCTGTCCTCTGTTATTTCCGCTTTGAACTTGGTTTGTTCTGCGGATAGTTCTTGTAATACATTCACTCCCATAGTTAACCCTCCGCAAATAAATCTAACTGTGTGTCTTGTGATTGCTTTTGCCATTTTAACGGGTCGGCACTATAATGTTTCGCAAAAAAGTGAGTTCTTCTATCTTTTGCCACATAGATAGCCTGCAACAATCCCATGTTTTCTAAGTCACGCACATACCATGTGATGCAATTGCGAAGTACACCAGTAGCAAAGAAGCAGTCTAAAGTTGTGCCTACCGTATAGCGGAAGTATTCAAGAACTTTGCACAAGTCATTAGGATTCTGTACATTTGCCGCATCAATGTTAGGGGCTGCCGTTATGGCAGCTTTTATTTTTTCTGCCATAGTTTAGCCCTCCATAAGTTTAGTCACATCAGATAAGCGATAGCGCACCTTGCCACCAACACGTACCTTAGTCAGATACCCAGATTTGTTCCACCGCCAAAGTGTTGATTTATCAACCTGCAATTTTGCCGATACCTCATCTTGTGTTAGGTAGGTTTCGGGAGCAGGGACACTCCTTCTTTTTTCTTCTTCGTTGTATTCTTTTTGCCATTGGAAGAATAACTCTTTAAGGTCTGTTGCGCTTATTACTAACTGAACATTTGCGCCAGTGTTCATTATTTGGTTTATCATGTTCATACTATATTTTTTTGAACATTAAAGCCCTTCTCCAAAGGTATCAACTTCTCGAAGGTTCACGGACTTAGATACGTCATCCGCGCTTTGGCTGACACAAAAGTAAAGCCCTGCAAAACTAATTGCAAGGCTTTGAAATACAGACCAATAATCAACCGATAAATAACCGATTATCGTTCTTTTAGACCGATAAAAAACCGATTTAAGGAGTTATTTTATTGCATTATTCCACGCACTTTGTTTTATTTTGATTACCCCTTTCGCCAATAGCGCATCATGTAGGGGCTTTTTCCGATACTGACCACCATTGTCTAATCCATATTCGTTAATGTACCAGTTTACAAGGCGCGCAACTGCTGTCCCGTCCTTACATGCTCTAGCTTCTTTGAGAAAGTCAGTAAGATGATTTCCAAAGAAAGTGCGTAATAATAAATCACCTGCTGTCATACAGTTTCCGTTTTCTGTGAAGGAATTGGATTCGCTTTCTTGTTGCTGTTCCTCTGCTTTGGGCTGTGCGTTAACATTCCCATGCCTTTTTAGAAGTTTACATAATTTTTGCACATTACTTTCCATCGTTTCCGCGCAATATCTAATATGATTGCAAGCGAGGTTAAACTCTAAATTGCTGATTATTTGCGCTTCAAGCAAACTCTTTAGCCATGGAAAATTCCGTGGCTCTACTTTGGGGTATTCACAATATCCTCCATCCTTTATTGATTTCTTTATTGAGGGGATTAAATCTATGTTTCTTATAATCTCATCCTCCAGTTCTATTTCATCAACCATGCACGAAAGATAATAATCTTCGGCTTGGCTTAGAATCGCATCAAATTCTTTTCGATAATTCTCTCTGAATTTATAAGGTGGGGTATCGTAAACGAACACCTGCTTTTCTTTATTAACTCCAATACCGATTGCCATTTGTGGTATTCCTTTAAAGAACAACCACAACGTCTCATATTTCCGCTTAAAATCTTTAATGCTTTCCATATTGTAACCTCCATAGTCAAAAACCATTCTTTCCTGTCATTTCTTTCCAAACGGAAAGGACTAACCAAATAATCACACAAATGTAGAACATATTCACCTCCTTATCCCAACATATTTATCAGCTCCTCCTTCATTTCCTCGTCTATGTCACGGTAACGAGAAAAAGCCCGGCTACCTTCTGAATGCCCTGACAGTTTCCCTATTAGATTAGGGTCTTTTACCTGCTTGTAAAGGTTGCCCACAAATGTACGCCTTGCAAGGTGGGATGAGGCTACCTCATTTATAGGTACATTCTTAGGCTCACGTGTTTTCGGGTCAAGTACAACTACATTGCGTGTAATGCCGCATACCGTGAATATCTCTTTGATAGCATCGTTGTATTTCTGTGCGGATATAAATGGCAATATAGGCGCGTTATCGCCCTCTTTGTGATATTTCTTCAATAGCTCAAGTGCCTTGTTATGCAAAGGCACACGGAGAACTGCGCCGTTTTTTGCTAAAGTCTTATGAGGCATATAAGCCAACACACTGCCCACGATATTAGCATTTTTGAATTTCAGCAAGTCGCCAACACGGCATCCCACCAAGCATTGAAAAATGAAAATATCCCTTTGTGCTTCAAGTGTCGGGCGATTCGATAAATCAAATTCAGCTATTTTATTTCGTTCTTCAATCGTAATATAATAAGGAGTGCCATTTACTGGGCATCCTATTTTTATACTCCCGAAAGGGTTTTCATGCAGATACCCTTCAACCACACACCAAGAAAAGAACGCCTTTAACCGTTGTTTTATTTTGATGAGAGTGTTCCCTCCACGTTCTTCTACTTGTGTTGTCTTTCGTTGAATATTGGCAAGTAAAGGATATTCAGCCAAAAGAGCATCAAATATTTTAGGATTTTCTTGGATAAGAATATACTCATCTTTCAAATAATCAAAAAAGTCCTCCAGCCGTTCTTTATCCATGTTCAAGGCTAATTCAAATTTAGGTTTCTCTGTTAAACGAATAAAACCCTGATACCGGGACAATATTCTTTCAAGACTTTTGTGATTCTTCCACTCGGTCTTGCTATGCTCATATTTTTTTATGTATTCCTCAAAAATAGAAAATAGGCTAACTTTCCTTTCCGCTTTCGGATGCAATGTTTCGTCTATCAATGCCTCAAAAGAAGAACTATCTGTTATTTCTTCTTTGTTTGCCCTATAAATATCAAGAAGCAACGCTTTTCTATCATCAACGGCTTTGTTTATCGTAAGGCGATATTCATCCTTACAGACCGCCCTTGCTTTGATACATTCTTTCTTTGCATCCCACAATGTAATATTCACTTGAATTTCGCTTGCGTGAAATAATTGAATATCCCTCCCATCAGAAAGACGAAAACGGATATTTACCGTACCCTCTTTTTTTGTTGTTCTGATTAATGCTTTAACGGTTGCCATATCATTATCCTTTAGTTATTCGGTTGTGCAAATATAGCAAAA
>OKWR01000959.1_pt1 | contig 22786 bp, 22 predicted proteins | sample 1607101 | NCBI WGS metagenome assembly OKWR01 (sample SAMN04414076, study PRJEB24778) | human gut metagenome | material: faecal | host: Homo sapiens
CGGGCGTAAGAGATTTGAAGGGAGCTGTCCTTAGTACGAGAGGACCGGGATGGACATACCTCTGGTGTACCAGTTGTTCTGCCAAGGGCACGGCTGGGTAGCTACGTATGGACGAGATAAACGCTGAAGGCATCTAAGCGTGAAACTCCCCCTGAGATAAGATCTCCACTGAGGCTCGACGTAGACTATGTCGTAGATAGGTCAGAGGTGGAAGCACGGTAACGTGTGGAGCTGACTGATACTAATAAGCCGAAAGCTTGACCAAAGCGCAGGCTCAGTGAGCTTTCGAAGGATTGCAGAGGAACACAGTGTTCAGTTTTCAAGGTATATGGAAAAAACAAGTTGGTATTGATTGCGACGAGGGTCCACCTGTTCCCATCCCGAACACAGAAGTTAAGCTCGTCTGCGCCGACAATACTTGCAGGGTGACTTGCCGGGAAGATAGGTAATGCCAACATGAAATAAACCGCTTCGCTTTCGCGAGGCGGTTTTTGTCATCTTTTTATAAAATTACAGCCTGCTTTTGCGGATTTGCTTGCACAGAGGAATTATATGTGGTATACTGACAGCAATTTCCAGAAAAGTCCAGAAAAGGAGGCCGCATATGAAAAGAACGCTGTGCAGCATACTGGCTGCCATCATGCTGACGGTGTTGTGCGGGTGCGCGCAGAAGCAGGTGGAGACGAAAAAGCTTTGGGTCGTGACGGAGGTTTCCTGCTCCGATGGCATGAATTACCAGGCGGAAATGATTGCCAGGCGCATGGAGCAGGCAAATCCAGGACTGACGGTGGAGCTTGAGATTCTTCCCACGGACCCGCAGGAGCGGGAGGCCCGGCTAACGCAGCTTCGGACAAAAATTATGTCCGGAGCGGGGCCGGATGTCTATCTGCTCCCTACCGGCGGAACACTGACGCAGGATTATCGCATATCTGAAAGCTGGTTTCTGCGATTTCGGGAAATATCCATTGCCCCTCTGTTTCAGGACGTCGAACAGGCCATGCGTTCGGGCCTGTTCTATGACATACAGACCTACTATGAAGCGGATAGGACACTGGGAAAGGACGCGCTGAACAGCCAGATCATGGACACTGGTACTCTTGGCAAAAAACGTTATCTGTTTCCCCTGCGGTTTGATATTCCCGTTCTGCTTTCCGATTCCGACCAATGGACTTCCTTTGGGCTGGATGACCTGCAAATGCAGGAGGATGCCTGTTCTGTTGTCGAGCACTTGCTTGCGCGGGAGAATGGAAAAGATGTGTCGGCCGGAATTCAGCTTCCAAAGGATATGTCTCTCCTGTCGCCACCCTTCGACTACTCCACCGAGAAATTAAGCGCGGATGCCGATGAGATCGCCCGGTATCTTCGCACCTATCAAAAATGGAAGTCCGCGGCAATCCCGTCTGAACACGAGATCATCTTTTCCGCCAGGGAGATATCCAACGCTCTGATTCCGGAATTGGACAGGGATTTTCTTTCCGCTGTGTATAACAAAAGCTTGAACCAGATGGCGGATGTCAATACCATTTCAAAATACATCAGCTTCGGGGTCCATTGGAGTACCCTGGGGATTCCCCTGTACAGCTGTTCTCTAGCGGATTCTCTGACAACTCTCGGCATAGAAAAAGCCGCGCAGGCTGTTTTCCATAGAGGATCCTCTATAAGGATGTACCCCATGCGCGCGGCGAATAACTCCGTAGCCGCAAGCATCACCTATTGGGGGGCTGTTGGCGGCAGCTGCCAGGACCCGGCGCTTGCGTACCGCTTTTTGCGGCAGTTTCTATCGGAGGAATTCCAGTGGGGCCAGTATCGGCCGCGCGTGGAAAAGAGCTTTGCGTCAAATTGCGAGGACCCCCAATGCCCCGGTCAGGTAGAAAACAGCTGGCCGGTTCGCACAAGCGGTTCCGCGGCGGCCCTGTGGGACAACACACAGTACCAGGCGCTTTGCTTAGGTTCTGACCTTTGGACCAGCGGTAATCAGATATCCCTGGAAATACAGCGGGCATCCATCACCGACGCCGACATTCCCGCCCTTTCTTGGGAGATCGACGAGGTACGCTTCCCCGTGACCATCCCCGGGACGGATTCTCTGGAATACGCCCTGTCTCAGCTGAACGAGCCGGACGGGACGCCCACGGACGCGGACATTGAGGCGCTGGCACAGCAGGTCTATCAGGGCCTGTGGTGGCATCTGGCGGAGGGGTAAGCCATGACTTTTCGAAAAATCACCGTCTTTCTTTCAGCCCTGTGTCTGCTGTCCGGCCTGGGCGGCTGCGGCATGAAGCAGGCGGACGAAAATACGTCCTCCCTCTGGGTCGTTACCGAGGTCTCCTGCTCTGACGGCATGAATTTACAAGCGGAAATGATTGCTGAGCGCATGGAAAAGGAGCATCCGGGTCTGACCGTGCGGCTGGACATCCTCCCCACAGATCCGCAGGAGCGGGAAATCACTCTGAAGCAGCTTCGCACCAAGATCATGTCCGGCAACGGCCCGGATGTGTATCTGCTGCCCACCGGGAATCAGCTGACGGTGGATTACCTTGTTTCAGAGACGACCATCAGGCAATTCCGGCAAATCGAAGTGGAGCCGTTATTCAGCGATGTTTCACAGGCCATGCGAAACGGAATCTTCCGAGACATTCAGGCGCTGTATCAAGCCGACCAGTCGATTGGCAAGAATTCCCTGCATACGCAAATCATGGAAGCCGGTGTTCTGGACGGCAAGCGCTTTGTTCTGCCGCTGCTGTTCGATCTGCCTGTTCTCCTTGCGGATTCCGCTCAAACAGATTTTTATACTCAGAATGAGGAATTGCCGTGCGCCGACGCGGCGGCATTGGTGGAGCAGCTGTTGCGTCAAAGGGATTGGTCGAAGGTTTCCTGCGGTATTCAGCTGCCAAAAAGTACTACGCTCTTGCCTCGGATGTTTGACTATTCCACAGAACAACTGCTAATAAGCTCTGAAGATATAGCCTACTATATGCGTGTCTACCAGCAATGGTTTGCGGCGGCAGTCCCTGCCGAGGAAGAAATTCTTTCCTCCACAAAAGAACGGGCGCTCGCATTGCTCACGGAAGATGCTCCACCCGATTTTTTCGCTTCAACAAGAATCTATTACAAAGATATCTCCAGCATCAATTCCATCCGCACATACATAGGAGATGGCATTCACTGGACAACGGAGAATATTCCATTGTTCAGCTGCAGCCTTGCGGAGACTTTGGAAAGCCTCGGCGTTGAAAAGGCCGCGCGGGCCGTCTTCAAAAGGGAGCCCTCGCTGCGCATGTACCCACTGCGCGGCGCGGATGGAACAGTCACGGCGGCGATAACCTATTGGGGCGCTATCGGAGGCGGCTGCCAAGATCCGGAGCTTGCCTACAGCTTCCTGCGCCAGTTTTTGACCGAGGAATTTCAATGGGAACAGTACCGGCCGCGCATCCAAAAGAGCATGGCGAAGTCGATCCGGGACCCGCAATGTCCCGGCATGATTGAAAACAGCTGGCCCGTCCGAACGAAAGGGTCTGCCGCAGCGCTCTGGGATACGATGCAATATCAGATGCTATGCGTATGCAGCAGCTATTGGCACCAATCCAATCAGATCTCCCGGGAAATTCAAAAGGCTGTCCTGACCGACGCCGATATTCCCGCCCTTTCCTGGGACATTGACGAGGTGCGCTTCCCCGTGACCATTTCCGGGACGGACTCTCTGGAATACGCCCTTTCCCAGCTGAACGAGCCGGACGGGACGCCAACGGACGCGGACATTGACGCTTTGGCACAGCAGGTCTATCAGGGCCTGTGGTGGCATCTGGCGGAGGGATAATACTTTTAGCGAAAGACAAATGTGCGCTACCAAAAAACTTTTTCTTGACAAAGCAACAAAACCGTGCTATTATACACCCAGACGAGATTCTACATTGCGTCTCGTTGAAAATCTACACTCTGGTAAAAACATAGGAGGCATGTGTATGAAAACCTGTAAAAAGCTGTTCACCCTGGCTCTTGCCCTGATTCTGCTGATGTCCGTTCTCGTCCTGCCTGCCATGGCAGAGGCGGAAACGTCTCATGTCCATACGGATACGATTCAGCCCAGAGTTCCCGCTGTGGTGTGTCCGTACTGCGGAGGTAATGCTGTATACTTCGGGCGCACAAATGGAGTCATCTATTATCGCTGCAACTCCTGCAATAAGATTTTCAAGTAAGCGTCAAGGGAAAATCAGCGCTGCTCTGCTGAAAGCTCGCATGGTTTAGAACGGCCATGAACAGATGTCATTGCGGACCATTCCGCAATGACATTTCTCTATCTGGAAACTCTCTCTCTTTGAGATAATATTCCTGTTACAAGGAGAATTTCTGAAATGCGCAGAGGAAAACGAACTTTCTTGGGGATCCTGGCAATCCTCCTATGTATATTGTCCGGCTGTGGCAGTCTTGGTGCGGCTGGCGCGCGGGAACAGACCAGCCTGTGGGTGCTGACGGAGCAAAGCACAAGGGACGGTATGAATCTCCAAGCGGAAATCATCGCCGAGCGCATGGAAAAGGAAAATCCGGGCCTGACCATCCAATTGGATATTCTCCCCACAGACCCGCAGGAACGGGAAATCCGGCTGAAGCGCCTGCGGACAAAGATCATGGCCGGAGACGGGCCGGACGTCTACCTCCTTCCCACCGGAAACCGGCTGCTGCTGGACGATGACGACGAGCGCGCCGCAAACATTTCGACCTCAGCTTTAGCCGTTGAACCGCTTTTTTCGGACATAGAGCAGGCTATGCGCGTTGGCCTTTTCGCGGACACAGAGCCGTACTACAGTCAGGACGATGCGCTTCCAAAGGAGGACTTTCAGCGGCAGGTCATGGCCGCGGGATGCGTCTCCGGCAAGCGCCTTATTCTGCCGCTTCGCTTTGACATCCCGCTCCTTCTGACGATCCCGGAATACTTTGACCGCTGCGGCATTGACGGGGAAGCGATGAATACCGACTGCATTTCCATGGCGGAGTATCTTCTTTCCCGGGACAACTGGTCTGAGGTCGCCAGCGGCCTGACTCTCCCGACTGATACGCGGCTGCTGCCCAGCTGTCTGGACTACGATCACGAGCGAGTGCAGATATCCGTGGAAGAGATCGCGCGGTATCTGCACACCTATCAGCAAAGCACGTTTCTCGGGCAAAGGCAGAAAACGGCGATCATGGACGCGTGGGAGGAAACCCATTATACCAGGTACAAGCAATGGCTGACATCGACCTCCTCCAATGACGAGGATGACGTCTATATTATTTATCCGTTTACTGGGTCTTTTGAAGATTTTAACAGCACCTATGACTATATCGCACACGGCATTCATTGGAGTGAAAACCTGCTTGGGCTTACGGTGTATCCCGTTTTTACATCCAATCTGACTGGGGCACTGGAGTCCGTTGCCGTAGCAAAGCAAGCTGGGCACACGCTGCGGATGCTCCCGATGCGGACTGCCGACAACAAAATCGCGGCTGCCGTTACCTATTTCGGCGCAGTCGGGAGCAGCTGCCGGAACCAGGAGCTGGCATACCGCTTCCTGCGCGAATTCCTGACGGAGGAATTCCAGGGCGGTTTATATCGTCCGCAGCTCCGTAAGAAAACGTACGCACCAAAGAACAGCCAGACGGACGGGCAGGTAGAAAACAGCTGGCCCGTGCTGGTAACTGGCTCCACGGCCTCCCTATGGAACTGCCTGAGATACCAATGCCAGGGGGCAGGCGACATAAGTGAATTTATCATTCGGCCCAAGTCTTCCTCGATCGGCCGGGCAATCATGAGCCTCCAGATCACCGACGCCGACATTCCCGCCCTTTCCTGGGAGATCGACGAGGTACGATTCCCCGTGACCATCCCCGGGACGGACTCTTTAGAATACGCCCTGTCCCAGCTGAACGAGCCGGACGGGACGCCTACGGACGTAGACATTGACGCACTGGCCCAACAGGTCTACCAGGGCCTGTGGTGGCATCTTGCGGAGGGGTAAAGTATATGAAACAGGTATCCAAAAATACGGAGCGCAGCGCCCGGGAGGGACTGCTCCTGATTCTGCCGCTGGCGGCGGGCGGCGGGCTGTTTTACGCGGTCCCCTTTTTGATGGTGCTGCAAAATTCCTTCCAGCGGGGCACGGGCAGATCCCGGGAATACGTCGGCATTGAGACCTACCGGAGCATGCTGCACAGCAGCGTGTTCCGGCTGGCCTTCGGCAATACGCTGAAATTCCTGGTTGTGGCCCTTCCCCTGATTATTCTCCTGTCCTACGCCATCGCGCTGCTGCTGAAAAGCCACGCGCGGAAGCATGAGGCGCTGAAATCCGTCCTGCTGCTGCCCTACATTATGCCCGTGGTGGGCACGGTGCTGCTGGTAGAGCTGCTGTTTGCCCAGACGGGGCTTGTAAACAAAGGGCTGTACACTCTGGGGCTGCCCGTAGAGGACTGGCTTCACTCCAGGGCGGCCTTCTGGGTGGTGATTGCCCTGTACCTGTGGAAAAATACGGGCTACAGCGTGATTTTGCTGCTCTCTGGGCTGATCACCATCCCGGAGGACCACTACGCAGCGGCCTCCCTGGACGGGGCCACGGCATGGCAGCAGCTGCGCTATATCACCATGCCCCAGATGTGGTACAGTGTGTTTTTTGCCGCGGTGTTCTCCCTGATCAACGCTTTCAAATGCTTCCGGGAGATTTTTCTTATCGGCGGGACCCACCCGGACCAGAGCATCTATATGCTGCAGCACTTTATCAACAACGCCTTTGACAAGCTGAATTACCCAAAGCTGGCGGTGGCCTCCGTGCTGCTGCTTCTGGTCCTGACGGTGCTGTTCGCCCTGAGCTACCGCTGGGTCAGGCGGAAGGAGGCATACAAGGATGCGTAAACGCCCCGCTTATTTCTCCTCCTTTGCCGCCGTTCTGCTGACGGCGCTTTCCGTAATCCCCTTCCTGTACGTATTCGCCAAAAGTCTGCTTTCCGCCCAGAACGGCTTCACGCTTTCCTATTACTATCAGGTATTTCTCGCCCAGGAGCAGTATCTGCTGCGGTTCTGGAAGAGCCTGGGGCTGTGCCTGTGCATCACGGCGGGACAGGTAGTCGTATCCACCCTGGCGGGCTACGGCTTTGCCAAATGCCGCTTCCCCGGGAAGAACGTCCTGTTCTTCCTGCTGATGGTGCTGATGATTATGCCCCTGCAGGTAACGCTGGTGCCCAACTACATCATGCTGGACAGGCTGGGGTTGCTGGATACCTACTACGCGCTGGTGCTGCCCATGATCTTCGTGCCCCTGGGCACCTTCATTATGACCCAAAGCTTTCAGGCCGTGCCCAACGAGATCATTGAAGCCGCCCGGCTGGACGGCTGCGGGACCCTGAAGCTGATCTGCCGTATCGCGGTACCCATGAACAGGGCAGGACTGATCTGCACGCTGCTGCTGTCCTTCCTGGACGGCTGGAATATGGTGGAGCAGCCCATGGTCTATCTGGAGGATTTCGGGCGCTACCCCATTTCCGTAGCCCTGGCCTCGGTGCCGCCGGAGAACCCCACCGTACAGCTGGTGTGCTGTATTCTGGTCGCTCTGCCGCCCCTGTTCCTGTTCGCCTATTTTAACCGGGAGCTGGTAGAGGGCATCGCCCTGGGAGGAGAAAAATGAAAAAACAAGCCCTATGTTTCGGAAGCCTCATCCTGTACATCCTGATCGCCTGCACCATCGTATCCGCCTGGATCGAGGCCACCATGATGACCCAGGTAGAACAGGGACCCGTCAACACCAAGGCCGCCCACGAGGCCGTGACCCGGGAGCTGCCGCTGAGATCGCTGTTCGCGGACCAGGAGGGGCTGCACCTGTACGAAATCTACGACGGCACCGGATGGGAAAGCGGCAAACGCATCCGCGAGGTCAGCGGCTGGTCCCTGACCGGCGAATGCGTGTCCGTTTCGGGCTTCCCCGACACGCCCTATGTCTTCTCCGCCACCCGCCAGCCGAGGGCCGGGGAGGAGGTGTCGCTCCTGGAATCCCAGGAGCGGGGAGACGACACTTACCTGCTGATTTTCGAAGGAGAGCTTCCAAAGGATGCGCAGCTTCCCCTGGAGGCTGTAGGCTTTGAGGCCAAAGGAAACGCGGCGCTGATGGAAATGCGGAGCTTTCCGGTTCCCTTTATGGAGCAGCGGGCAAAGACCGCTTCTGAGCTGACCGGTTTTGCGGAACGAATTTTCAGCTTGGGCGATACGGAGCAACTTTTGAACCAGCTGCCCCGAATTGCCGGTGGGGCAGCGGTACTGCTGGCGGGGCTGGTATTTCTGATCGCCGTCTGGCGGATGCCGAAAGCGGGGCTGCTGCGCTGCGTAAACGGCGCCTTGGCCGCGCTGTGCCTGTGCCTACTGCCCGGGACGCTCAGCAAGATCCTGCTGCCCGGTTCCCTGCTGCCGGAGGAGAATATCTTTGCGCTGTCCCATTACCGTACTGCGCTGGACACCGTTTTCAATGGACTTGCCGCCTTCCCGGATGCGTTTCAAGCGCTGGCGCAAGCGCGGGATACGGCATTTTCCACAAGCGGAAGGGTGCTCCTTTTGGGTGCCGGAGTTACGGCAGGAATACTGCTGCTGGAATATGGCTTGCAATGGGCCCAAAAGCGCAGAAAGCGTCCCTCAAAATGAAAAATACACCGCGCGATTTGGGCTTTTCCAAATCGCGCGGTGCTGCTTTATTCTACGGTGACGCTCTTTGCCAGATTCCTGGGCTTGTCCACGTCCAGGCCCTTGGCGACGCTGACATAGTAGCCCAGCAGCTGCAAGGGGATCACTGCCAGGCTGGGGGCAAAGTGGGGATCGGTTTTGGGGATGTAGAGGACGAAGTCTGCATTGTCCTCCATGCTGTAGTTGCCGTAGGTGGTCAGAGCCATGAGGTAGGCACCTCTGGTTTTGCATTCCAGAAGATTGCTCAGGGTTTTCTCATAGAGTTTCTGCTGGGTCAGTACGCCCACCACCAGGGTGCCCGGTTCAATCAGGCTGATGGTGCCGTGCTTCAGCTCTCCGGCGGCGTAGGCCTCGGAGTGGATGTAGCTGATTTCTTTCATTTTCAGGCTGCCCTCCAGGCTGATGGCATAGTCCAGCCCCCGGCCGATGAAGAAGATATCCTTTGCGGCGATTTGCTTGGAGGCAAACCACTGAATCCGCTCCTCGTCCTCCAGCAGCCGCTCCATTTTTCCGGGCAGGGCTTCCAACTCCCGGACCAGGGCGGCGGCCTGATCGTCCGTCAGTTGCCCGCGGTCCTGGGCGAAGGCAATGGCCAGTGCGTAGACGGCCAGCAGCTGGGCACTGTAGGCCTTGGTGGTTGCCACGGCGATTTCCGGACCGGCCAAAGTATAGAAGACGTAGTCCGCCTCCCGGGCAATGGTGGAGCCCACCACGTTGACGATGGCCAGGGTTTTGGCTCCCTGCTCCTTGGCCTTGCGCAGGGCGGCCAGAGAATCAGCGGTTTCACCGGACTGGCTGATGATAACCACCAAAGTGTTTTCCGGCACAAGGGGGTCCCGATAGCGGAATTCCGAGGCAAGCTCCACCCGGACGGGAATTTTTGCCAGATCCTCCAGCACATACTGGGCGGCCACGCCCACGTGGTAGGCAGAGCCGCAGCCAATAACCCATACCTGTCGGAAGGAGGCGACAGCATCCCTGGTCAGCCCGGTTTTTTCCAGATCAATGGAGCCATCCGTGCAGACGGAGCGCAGAGTGTCCTCCACCGCCTTGGGCTGCTCGTGGATTTCCTTCATCATGAAGTGCTCATAGCCGCCTTTTTCGGCGGCTTCCGCATTCCACAGGATCTCCACAGGCTCTTTGGAAATTTCGTCCCCGTCCAGATTGAAGAAGGAGATGCCCTGGGGGGTCAGGCGGGCAAGCTCCAGATTGCCCAGATAGTACACCGTGCGGGTGTATTTCAGAATGGCGGGCACATCCGAGGCAAGGTACTGTTCCCCGTCCTTGGTGCCGAGAATCATGGGGCTGTCCTTTCGGGCGGCGTAAATCTCCCCGGGGTAGTCCCGGAACAGCACGGCCAGAGCATAGGAGCCGCGGATGCGGACCATGGCGTGATTGATGGCATCCACAGGGGTGTGGGCGTATTTTTTATAGTAGTAATCGATGAGCTTCACAGCCACTTCCGTATCGGTGGAGGAGTAGAAGGTATAGCCCTTGCGCAGGAGCTTTTCCCGCAGCTCCTGATAGTTTTCGATAATGCCGTTGTGAACGGCGACCACATTGCCGTCGTCCGAGCAGTGGGGATGGGCGTTTTCCTCGCTGGGTTCGCCATGGGTGGCCCAACGGGTGTGGCCGATGCCGCAGTCTCCCGGCAACGCGCGGCCGCAGTCCGTTTTTTCCTCCAATGCTTTCAGCCGCCCCTTGGCCTTGACAATCTGCACCGGCGCCGTTCCATCCCGCACGGCCAGACCGGCAGAGTCATAGCCCCGATATTCCAGCTTGGAAAGGCCGTCCAACAAAATCGGCGCGGCCGAATGCTTCCCTGTAAAACCAACGATTCCGCACATAGGTGTCATCTCCAATAAGAATCTTTGCTTCATCCGAAACAATTATCCAAATTGTAGCATAAACTTGTCTAAAAATCAACTGCGAAATGAAAAGAAGGCTATCCAGCGTTCCGGCAGCGGTAAGCGCATATATAAAAAATACAAAATTTTCAAGGTTTCCCTGAAAATTGGTATATAATGTGAAGAGCAGAGAGTGCGAACCTTTTCAGAAGGCCAGCTTTTTCCTGCTGAGGGGGCCTTTGAAACCCTCTGCGGCGGATGATCGGTCTGCTGCGGACTTTTCAAAGGTTCCTTAAAATTCCAATACTAGGAGCTGAAACATTTATGCAGCATCAGATGTGTTTACCTGTGTAAAAAGCGGAATAAAGCAGATGTACTGCTCTGCCTGTGACGAGGTGCTCGTGGACAATATTACGATTCCCGCAACCGGCGTGTACACGGAGGTGTCCATTCCCGGCAGAGAAGCTACCTGCACGGAAGAGGGTCTGACCGAGGGCAAAAAGTGTTCTGTCTGTGGCGAGATTCTGGTTGCGCAGCAGACCGTTGCCAAAAAGGCACATACGGAAGTTAAAATTCCTGCAGTGGCCCCGACCTGCACCCAGGACGGCCTGACTGCCGGTAGGAAGTGCTCTGTCTGCGGTGAGATTCTGGTTGCGCAGCAGAAAGACCCTGCCAAGGGTCACACTGAGGTCAAGATCCCCGGTAAGGAAGCAACCAGCACCGAGACCGGCCTGACTGCCAAGCGGGGAGATCGGCTCATCACCCTGGTCACCTGCGCATCCCATACGGACAACAGGCGATTTGTGGTCGTTGCCAGGGAAAAACGATCCTAAAAAAACATCCATCCCAAAAGGCAGGTGTCCGTAACACAGTAATTCTATGAATTATTTATTACGGCATCTGTCTTGCAGGGTTGGTAACACGAAAATAGGCGATACCTGGTTGTTTTGACCGGGTATCGCTTATTTTTTTGCCTGCATTAGAAAGAATGGACATATTCGGACTTTTCGGTTACAATAGATGCGAAGTGCGAAAAATCTGCACCCAGAAAAATTTCCCTTGATAAATTTGTCAAAATTTCCCCTTGACCGGTAGCTGTTACCGGATAGTACACTATGGTTATCCAAGGAAAAGGAGTGTAAACCATGATTTATCGCGATTTTCAGGACAAAAAGCTGTCTGCGCTGGGCTTCGGCACCATGCGCCTGCCCACTGGGCCCGACGGCAGCATTGACGAGGAGCAAGTCCGCCGGATGACCCGCTACGCCATTGACCACGGCGTAAACTATTTTGACACCGCCTATCCCTACCACAACGGAAACTCCGAGCGGGTTATTGGCCGGGTGCTGAAGGACTATCCCCGGGACAGTTACTATCTTGCCACCAAGTACCCGGGCCACCAGATTCTGAGCGGCGGCTACAATCCCGCAGAGATCTTCGAGGAGTAGCTGCACAAGTGCGATGTGAAATATTTCGACTTCTATCTGCTGCACAATGTGTACGAGAAGTCCATAGAAACCTACCTGGACCTCCGGTGGGGCATCATCGATTACTTCAAAGAGCAGAAGCGCTTGGGCCGGATCAAGCACTTGGGATTCAGCAGCCATGCCCAGGCCCAAGGCTTGAAGGAATTTCTGGACCTCTGCGGAGACGACATGGAGTTCTGTCAGATCCAGCTGAACTATCTGGACTGGACTTTGCAGGACGCCAGGGGGAAATACGACCTGCTGACGGAGCGGGGGATTCCTGTCTGGGTCATGGAGCCTGTCCGGGGCGGCAAGTTGGCAAAGCTCAGCGATGCCGACGAAGGGAAGCTGAAAGCCCTCCGCCCGGAGGAGTCCACGGCTTCCTGGGGCTTCCGGTTCCTGCAGGGACTTCCCAACGTGACCATGGTCCTCAGCGGCATGTCCGATATGGCCCAGATGGAGGACAACGTGAAGACCTTCTCCCAAGGCCAGCCCCTGAGCCAGGAAGAAGCCGACCTGCTGCTGGAGATCGCGGAAGGGATGAAAGACTCCGTTCCCTGCACCGCCTGCCGCTACTGCTGCGACGGCTGCCCCAAGGGGTTGGACATACCCGGTTTCATCCGCACCTACAATGAGCTCCGGGTAGCTCCCACAACCAATGCGGCCATGCGGATCGAGTTCCTGCCAGAGGACAAAAAGCCTTCCGCCTGCATCGGCTGCGGGAAATGCGCCCGGGTCTGTCCCCAGAACATCGACATTCCCGGCGTCATGAAGGACCTGACAGCAAGAATCCAGCAGATGCCCAGCTGGGCGGAGATCTGCCGCCAGCGGGAGGAAGCCGCGAAGAAGAACAAGTAAGGAGTTCTGCCTATGAATTTTCCATTGAACAACGGCGTTCAGATGCCCGCTGTAGGGATCGGTACGTTTCAAATGCGCCCCGAACAGGTGGAGCAGGCGGTCTGCACTGCGCTGCAAATGGGTTCCGCATGATCGACACCGCCAACGCCTACATGAACGAGCGGGCGGTGGGCCGGGGTATGCGCAGATTCGGCGTTCCCCGGGAGGACATCTTCCTCTCCACCAAAATCTGGGCATCGGAATACGAGAAGGAAAACGCGGTGGAGAAGACCCCGGAAATTCCGGGGGTGGACTACATCGACCTACTGTACATCCACCAGCCCTCCGGCAACTATATGGCAGGCTACAGTCTGCTGGAAAGGGCCTACAAGGAAGGCAGAATCCGCGCCATCGGCATTTCCGACTTCCACGATGAAAAGCTGGCGCGTTTGCTTGCGGAGTGCAAGATCAAGCCCCATGTGATCCAGCTGGAGGAGCGTCCCTACTTCTCCGATGCCAAGACGCTGAACATGCTGGCACCCTACGGCGTCCGGCTGATGGCCTGGTATCCTCTGGGCCACGGCGACAAGGGGCTGCTGGAAGAGCCGGTCTTCACGGAGCCGGCGGCCAAATACGGCAAGACCCCTGCCCAGATCATCCTGCGCTGGCATGTCCAGAACGACACCGCCATCATCCCCGGTTTCACCAATCCCAAGCACATCCGGGAGAACGCAGATCCGTTCGACATTGCCCTTTCCCCGGAGGAGACGGCCAGGATCAACGGGCTGAACAAGAATACCCGCTACTATAATCCCGCTCCGGGTACGGAGGAAAAGTACGCGAGCTTCGCCATAGACTTGGAGTCCCAGCCCTGAAAAAGAAAGCAAAACACGGATGGCCTTTGTCTGAGGGGCATCCGTGTTTTGCTACGGTTTCGGTTTCGGTTCCCTTACAAACTCAGTGTTTTTTAAATCCAAATGCGCCAACAGTTTCATTCACGCTGAATTGGGGAATTGGCGAAAAGGTCAGTGCTATACATCTATGAGAACCTTCATGGTTGTCTCACGGTTAGCATCGATGTACTCATACGCTGAGAGGTAGTCCCGGAAAGCAAAATGCTTTGAGATTAGGGGTGTTAACTTAATTTTACCTTCATGAACCCACTTAATGGCATCCACATAATCTTCATGACGGTACATCATTGTTGTATCCAGATCCAACTCGTGGTCATTCAATACCGCTAGATCAACATTTGCTAGCTTGTTAAAAACTGCAACCAGTACAAGCTTTGCCCCCTTCCGTGCGCTACGAATTGCCTGATTCATGGTGATATCGCTGCCGGCGCAATCGTAGTAATAGTCGCATTTGTCTGAACCAAAGAAGTCAATCAGAGCATCATTAAAATCCACTTTTGTTGTATTGACGACCTGATCCGCGCCAACGCTCCGGGCAAGCTCCAGACGGTAATCCGAAATGTCGGTCATCATAACTTTTTTCGCACCCGCTGCTTTACACGCTTGACACACCAAAATTCCAATGGGGCCTGCGCCCAGAATCACAACAGTAGCATCCTTCATATCACATCTCTTAGCAGCATGGACAGCTACAGCAAGGGGTTCAATCATCGCACCCTCATCCATACTGATTCCGTTAGGGAGAATGTCCACCTTTGATTGGTCAACTGCAAAGTATTCGCTTGCTGCCCCGGTGGTCTGGAAACCCATAACCTTCAAGTTTTCGCAAAGATTGTACTTGCCGTGGGTACAGGGATAACACTTCCCGCAAAAAACCTGTGGTTCAAAGGTGACTGCTTGACCAACCTGGAATTTCCCATCAACGCCCTCGCCAAGGGCGGCGATTTCTCCGGAAACCTCATGGGCTTGTGTGATAGGATAAGATGTAAAGGGATGAGTGCCATGATATACATGGATGTCGGAACCGCAGATTCCGATCCGGCGCACCCTTACCAGAATCTCTCCTGCTTTGGGTTCCGGCTTATCGATGTTGCGAAAAATAATCTCCCCGGGATTGGTCATTACCTGTTGAATCATTTTATCTGCCATAATTTTGCCTCCATATCTCACTCGATCTTTGCAGCAACCGTCTTTCTTTGAAAAAGTGACATAAATGCCGGTTTTTTTGTCATTAGTATAATAATTACAAGAAAAACAGTGCCTTTAATTGCTTCCTGGACGGTTGTTGTTACATTTAGAATCGCCAGCCCGTTAGTCAACACCTGCAGCATAAAGCTGCCTATTATTGGTGCGGAAATATTGGACTTGGCTCCGCCGTTAACCGGGAATCCTCCAAGCACCAGCGCAATCATGGTATTGAACATCATGCCCTGACCGGACTGCACCGAGGCCGTTCCAGAGCGTACCGCAGTGAGAAAACCAGCGATTGAGCATAATATACCGCACAAGACAAAGGCCATAATCTTCATTCTGTTAACATTGATCCCCGTATAAATCGCCGCTTGCTCCTGGGAGCCGATCATACGGGCATTATTACCGAATTTTGTTCTCGCTGACAGGATCCAGCATACAATCATAACCACGATAAGCAAAGGAAACTTAAAAAGGAAATCATCATAATCATAGAGTACAAAGGGAATGGTCTCTGCTTGCGAAGCGATTAGCTGTATGATCAGGCCGTCGATAATGTATGAAACACAAAGGGATGTCAGAAAGGAAGGAACCTTCAAAACGGCAACCGAAACGCCTGTCAGCAGCCCAACAAAGGCACCGGTTGCGACCATACAGACTATTCCAAGGGGAATATTGACATTGCCTACCTTGGCCAGCACATAGCAACAGATGCAGATGATGCCGCCGGTGGAAAGGTTCATCATGCCCATAGTCATGATAAAATAGACGCCTGCGGAACTAATCATAAGAATGATTGACTGGTTGATAACGGTTTTGATATTTAGCATCGTCAGCGAGGCGCCCTTAGTCGCAACAGCAAAGAATGCAATCAGAGCAATCAGGCTGATCAGAGAGCTTAATTTGGCAAGAACTTTAGAAAACTTCTTATTCTTCATGTTTTCATTCTCCTTAAACCATTTTTTGAATGATCGCTTCTTCACTCAGATGTTGATCCCGCAAAAACTCACCCGATATTCTTCCATCGCGCATAACCAAGATCCTATCACAGCAGCCGATCAACTCCAGAAGTTCTTCGGAAATCACGATCATGGACTTGCCCTGCTTATTCAGCTGCACCATGAGATCATAGATAACCGCTTTTACGCCAACATCAATTCCTCTTGTAGGGCTGTCCATAACGAATATCTCAGTACCTCTGGCAATCCACTTAGTAACTGCGACCTTTTGCTTATTACCACCGCTGAGTTCGCAGACGTTCTGACCGATATCCCGCATTTTGACCTCCAAGGTTACCGCTTTTTCCTCGGCAAATTTCTCCATTTTGGCAGGCGACACAAAAAATCCATTGCTCAGAACATCCATGCAGGGTATGGCAATGTTATCGGAAATCGGTGCGGCCTGGAACAGGGATTCAGTATCTCTGTTCTTAGAAATATAGCCGATTTTTTCGCTGATGGCTTCCTGAATGGTTCTGACGCTTCTTCCGCTTTCAACCACCTTTACATCGCCTGTCACATCGTACTCAATACCAAAAATGGCTTTACCGATTTCGTGCATACCGGAGTCGCTCAGACCGGCAATACCCAAGATTTCGCCCTTGTGCAGGTCAAAGCTGACACCCATCAGTCGGTTACATTTCAGGTCCCGTACTTGCAGGACGACCTGATCTGAGAGCTTGCTGCCGTAATCGGTTCTGTAAAAATGACCGACCAACTCACGGCCAACCATCAGTGTTTTCAGTTGGTCTTCATCCCCTTCTCCCGCCATCTTGCTGGTAACAATTTTACCGTCACGCAGGATGGTAATTCGGTCGCAGACGTTAAGCACCTCTTGTAAGTCATGGGAAATAAAAATGACTGAGTTACCTGCGTTTTTGGTAGCCTGAATTAATTTATACAGTTCATTACGGCCTATGTGAGAAAGAGCTGTAGAGGTTTCATCAATCATCAGCAGCCTTGGCTGAATGAAGGAGGACCTTACCAATTCAATCATTTTTCTTTGCTCGATGGAATACAGTCTGACATCATGGGCCGGAAGGCAGCAGTGGCGGAACTCATACCGGTGGCCTGTGCAACCCGGGTAGAATAGCACATATTTACCATACCGTAAATCGCCGCACAAAAGCCGCAGATCATAAACGCTATAGTGGTGTATTTTGCCACATCCAGACCGGCCTTCCCGGCAATTTCCTTCTTGGAGCCTATGGCTCTGATGTACACGCCGAGGACGGTATATTTATATATCACCATAGTCACAGACATCACTGTCAGGCTGATAATAACATTCCAGGGAAATGCTCCAATCACGCGGAAGCTCTTGTCAATTTGCAGCGAGGAATTGGGGCCTGTGAGCAGCTGTGTAACGGCCTCAAACAGCATGATGAAGCCAACGGAGATGATCATGGGGTTTACAGGCAAGCGCTGCATAAATTGACTCACCACAAAGGAAACGGCAAGACCACAGAGAATGGCGCCTAGAAACAGGCCGGGAAGGCCCAGATACTGGGACAATATCTGCCCCATCATTGCACTGAGAAACGCATTGATGCCAGCCGAAAGATCGAAAATACCAAGACTCAGAAGAAAATAAATTCCGCAGCCAAAAATGGAAAGCAACAGGCTCTGCTGAACCAGCAGCCACATATTCTGTAGACTGCCGAAACGGTCAGGTTGCAGTATTTTGAAGACCGCATATACAGCAGCCAGTACCAGCAGCGGCATCAGTCCACGTAAGAGGTTCTTAGCTTTACTCATGTATAATTCCTCACTATTTGGGTAAGAGAGCCTTTCGCAAGGCCCTCTTGGGATTTCAGCATAAACCGTACCAGCAGTTCTTACTTAGCATGACGCGTTTTAACGTCTTCCAGTGTCAGGTTTGCGGCTGCTTGGGCAATATCTTCCCATTTGGCATCAGGATTGAAAGTGACCGCCAGATTCCGGAACTCCTCTGCATTGAAAGCCTGACCGTTCTCAAAATCTACATCCCAGCCGGTAACCAGATTTTTGAACTCGTCATACTCTTCGGCGCTTGTGACGATAAACATGTTATTCAGAATATCAATGGGGAAATCGGAGCTATTATAGGCACCGTTCAATGCATTATAGACCAACAGCATAGCGAAAGAAGTATCGCAGTGGTGTCCTCCAGCCGCAGCACACAACATACCATTCGCCAGGTAATCATAAACATCATCACCAAAGTCAGTCGCAACCATGATGATATCATCAGCAGTCTTTCCCAGGTTTTCTGCAGCGGTAGCGACATAGGGAACAAAAGAACAGTCATTGAGCAGGAAGCCATCGAGTTCAGGATAGGTCATAATCACATTGGTAGCATAGTCAGTCAGATCTGCTGTAGCGGTATTCCACTCCTCAGTCAGAATTTCAATACCAAACGCTTCGCAGGCGTCTCTGTATCCCTGTGCTCTTGCTTCATTGGTAACATCGCCGTGGTTGGTGGAAATCAACGCAACATGGGTGGCACCATTTTCCGCCATCTCTGCAGCAAGTTTGTAAGCAGTGCCATATTCGTCTTCATGAACGCGGCCAACATAGTACGGGTTTCCCAATACCTGCTCAGCAACTTCTTCACTGTTGATGGTTCTGTACTGCTGCGCAAAATATACGCCGTTCTCCTCACACAGTTTTGCAATCTGAACCAAACAGCTTTCGGAATAGTTGATAACCACAATGCCGTCACAGCCTGCGGCAATCAGATCCTCCACAGCCGTAATGGCTGCTTCGCCAGAGATTTCCAGTGCGCCAGAGTTAAATGCTACATCAAATCCAATGGACTGTCCGGCCAGCTTGGCAGTCTCGGCGGCATCACCGACAACACCATGGGTGCCCAGATCCCACCAGGTAGAGCCAATCTTGAAGGTTTTGCCGTCACTGGTGGGTACCGTGCTCACTTGGGAATTGCCACCTGTTTCCTGCTTGGTATCTGTATTTCCGGAACTGCAGGCACTCAGTACGGATGCAAGCATTAATACTGCAAGGATGGTTGCTACGATTTTCTTCATTGTTTTTCCCTCCATTTTGTTTTTTGTGTTTGGACCCTACTTAATATATTGATCAAGGAAACGGATAACCCGGTCCTTAACAACCGGCTGATAAAACTGCTGATCGGCGTGCCCTGCACCGTTCACCAAGCACAAGTCACATATATTGCCCGCTTTTTGCATAATATCGTAAAATATCTCTCCATTCTGGTAAGAAACCAGCTTATCATTGGTACCAAATAGAACGAAGAATGGCGGATTGCCCGGTTTGACCATTTCCATCATATCAGGCATGGTTTCAAAGACGCTGGCAGAAGCCGTAGAACGCGTATCGGGATCCGTATCATTGTCGTGTTCACCGGTGTGCTTTACTTTTCCGGCAATTCCGTAGAAGGGAACAACTGCCTGTACAGCGCTGGAATATTCCAAATTACTTCCTTTTTCATATTCCGTTTCCCCGTTTGTCAGTGCAACCAGTGTTGCCAGCATACCGCCTGCGCTTTCACCCATAATGGCAATCCTATCAGCATTCAGGTTCAGTTCCTCAGCATTTGCGCGGAGGAAGCGAACCGCTTCCTTAACATCAACAATCGGTTCCGGGAAACGCATCCTCTGATTCACCGTATACTCCACAAGCGCAACAGCGTATCCATGCTTGGCATAGTAAACCATCTCAGGCGCCCAGATGTTACGCTTCATTTCGGAAAATGCGCCTCCGCACAACCAAATAATTAAGGGCAGCTTCTCATGATTATCATAGGAATAGAATTGACGATATTTCAGCAAACCAAAACTTAGCTGCCGCATGCCGGTATCACACCACTCCTTGCGCTGTCCATAGACAATTTCGTCAGCCATCAGTACCACCTGCTCGTCTGCCCCGACCGCAACATCAATTATTTCCTTCATACACATCCTTCTCTCTATCATCTTATGTACTTACAAAATATGCTTTAGTAAGTATATTTATTTTAATACTTGACTATATATTTGTCAATTCTTTTTATAATTTTTGTCAATTATTACATATATTCTCTAAATATTTTGGCGAATACATAAAAAGACTTGCATTATACAAACGCTATTTGTATAATAAGTTAAAATGTTATTTAATACACTTTATAAAGGGAGCTGTATATTATGGAACATTTAAAAAGTATTCCCTCTACAGTCCAGATCAAGCGCAGAAACCGCATTGCTGTATTGCGTGCCATTCTAAAGGCGGAGAATATTACAAAGCCAGAATTGTCAGCAGTTACCCAGCTCAGTTTGCCCACAGTAACCCAGGCCACAAATGAGCTGTGTGATATGGGGCTTGTTCAGGAGGCGGGTATCATTGCCTCCACAGGTGGCAGGCGGCCACAAACGTACCGCCCCCTCAGCAATGCCAAAATTGTAATCGGGATAGATATTACCCGAAATCATTTACGTATCTCTGCAGTGAACCTAAAGAAAGAGGTTGTCGCATCCCAACACTTCGATTTTCGCGCTTATAATATGTCTACCGAGACAGAAAATGGCGTTCTGCGAACATACAACGGATTTCTCCTAGAGTACAATATTGATAAATCAAAAATTATCAATATTGGTATTTCCCTTCCGGGCATTCTGGACCGGGAAAACTGTATACTGAAATATTCCCATGTTCTCGGTTTGAAGCAGCCTTACTCTCTTAAGCGTCTGGCCTCTTTGTTTTCCGCACCTGTGTATTTTCAGAACGATGCCAATTCTGGCTGCCTTTCCGAATGTTATTTTCCAGATACCCCAAAATCCTTTGTTTATGTTTCTCTTTCCAATTCCATTGGTGGTGCCCTAATATCTGACGGCAAGCTTTTTGAAGGGTCTGAACACAAGGCTTTGGAAATTGGACACATGACTGTTGTCCCAGATGGCAAGCCGTGCTACTGCGGCCATAAGGGCCATTATGATGCCTATGGCTCTGCACTTATTCTCTCTGGGGCTGCTGATGGTTCCCTGCCAATTTTCTTTTCTGAACTCAGTCGAGGCAATCAGCAATATACAGCATTGATGGACGAATATTTGCAGCATCTTGCGCGCCTGATATATAACTTGAGAATATGCTTTGACGAACCAGTTGTCCTCGGGGGATATGTGGGTGGATATCTTGGCCCATATTTGAATACCATCCGCCAGAAAATAAAGGATTGCAGTCTTTTTGATGATAATGATGATTATATTACTATTAGCCACTATCATTTTGAAGCGGCATCCGTTGGAATCGCAAAATACCTGATTGAGCAATATATTACTGGGCTATAAAAATGGGGCTGTAAAAAAAGTCCCACGAAAAGCAGGCTGTGCCGAAAGGTGCAGCCTGCAAAAGAAAATATAGGAATTTTGTGGCGATTGGAAAAAAGCGCGATTCTGGTGCCCATATATTATGGGGGAACCTATTGCACGAGGTGATGAATATGGAAAAGAGCAACCCTTATAGCTTTTATGTGGTTCTGGCGGATGGAATCATGGAGATCCCGCAGGACAGCAATCTGTCCTAGATAACGCTGTTTTACGCGCTGCCGAAGGAACTGGTTGAGAAGCGTCCGGCATATCTGGAGCTTCCACGGAACATTCACCAACTGCTACACTCCGAAGAGTATCGCAAGCTGATTGAGTCGGAAACCTTTCTGGAACTGGTCTGGGACTGCTATGCGTGGGCGGCATGGCAATTCTTCCAGGTGCCGGGCAAGGGTGGCGTAAAACACGACATCCCCGGCAACTGGTCAAACTATTCCGGTGACTTTCCGCTCTGGCGGCTGTCCTATGAAATCATCAAGTATTTCCGGCAGAAGTTTGAAACGGAGATGGAGTGGAGCTTCCAACGGTTGCTCCTGATGGATAAGGATTCGGAGCTGCCATGGCTCAGCTATCAGCACTTCGGAAATCTGGTTGGCAATCTGACCGATATGATCGTGGAGAAACAGAACTGGCAGCCAATGATCGTCGAAATCTGGAACAACCGGCAGGTAGCGGATTACACCGGCAAGAACATCAACAAGCGGGACTTCTTGCGGTCATGGAACCACAGCCGTACCGCAGAGCACATTTCTCTGGAGGATATGCTGGAAAACGGCGTAGCATCAACGGTGAGCAGCTTTATGACATTGCCGATCCCCGGGGCGAGTTTGAATCCACGGTACTTACCGAGCAGAGCATGAAGCAGTTCAAGGACAAGCTGACCGAACAGGACAGAAAGATTTTGCAGTTACGCTATGAGGGTTACTCCCTAAAGGAAATTGCCGAGAAAACCGGGTTCAAATCACCCAGCGCAGTCAGCAAGCGCATTGAGAAGCTGGCTGGGGCTTATGAAGATTTCGTTTCCGGGGAGTACAGCGATTTCCTGGACAAGCACGCAACTTAACACAAGGCACTTTAGGCAGTCACGATTTTTCGTGGCTGCTTTTTTATGCTGGGAAGGAGATTTATGAGCAGAGAACCATTGGAAACCATGCCCGATGTGATGGATGCAAAGCAGCTTGCGGATGTGCTTCGCATTTCCAAAGCCGGGGCAAACAACCTGCTGAACAGCCCGGATTTTCCCACTTTGCGGATCGGCGGACGGAAGCTGGTTATGAAGCATGATTTGTTGGAATGGTTGCGGAGCCACACCAACGGAAAGGGGTAAAACTGCGGTCATGAGCCGAGAAAATCGTAAATTTGACGATAGTGGAAGTCAGAACATATCCTGCATCGTCCAGACAAATTCTATCGGAAAATTGCCACACTTTCCCGGCTCTTGAGCCGGGAAAAATCTTTGAATACAGGAGGATTCTTATGAAAACAGGACTTACGAAGAAGCAAAAGGTCACAGAGGTATT
>OKWR01000971.1_pt1 | contig 22605 bp, 22 predicted proteins | sample 1607101 | NCBI WGS metagenome assembly OKWR01 (sample SAMN04414076, study PRJEB24778) | human gut metagenome | material: faecal | host: Homo sapiens
TTAATATCTTTGGAAAAATCCCCGAACCACTGAATCAGCCATATGCCAAATTCACCAATTTTCGATAGATTCTCGTTAATCATCCTTTGACTTTACAAAGGTAAGTGTTCGGTTCTATTCCTCCAAATATTTATATGATTATTTAGGGGTAGCTACAAGCTATTTTATAAAGTTTATCTTTTGATTATTAGTGATTTAAGAAATGTCATTCAAATGCTAATACTTTGTTTCTTTCCAATATATCTATAATGTCCTGTTCCTTATACAGAATCTTTCCTCCTATTTTGTAATATGGCAATTTACCATTCATTCTATATTCAATAAGTGTTCTTTTTGTAATTTTGAGAGCCTTTGATAACTCTTGTTCTGTTATATAGCGGTTCCCGTCCAATATAGGTCTGTAGATTAAAGAATTTGCATCCAACATTTTGGATATACCTTCCATGGCTTCAATAAATCTCTTGACCTCATTACTATCCTTATTCAATACCTGCTGTCCCATTTCCATTATTTGTATATGTTTTAAGGTTATTCCTTACATAGCTTAGAATATCTTCTTTTTTATAATAAATCTTTCTGTCTATACGACTGAAGGGGATTAGCCCTTTCTGTCTTAAAGACAACAGTTTTCTGTCTGATATATTCATAAGAATACATACATCCTGATTATCCAACCATTCATTCAGTTCAGATTTGGAAGAGTTCAGTCCTTTCAGTTGTTTTTCTATCTTGAACAATATGTCGTTCATTTCCATAAATGCACTGGCTTCTATGTTCACTATCTCCATAATCATTTGTTTAAGTGGTTGGTACAAAAATAGAATAGAAGGCTATGGAACACAAGAGACTATCATCAAAGTGCATTATATTACATCAGATGTCATAGCGAAGCAACTGAACTATGCAGATCGGAGGGAGCTGAAATCCCTGTCTTATTTCGGGATTTGATAAGCAGACTATGTTTTGTTATTTGGAAAGGTGGATTTTCACTGTATTTGTGAGGTCGTATATGGGATATAAGGATAGCCGCCTTTGATTTACGGCTATGCGTCACGTCGGTCGCAGTTAATCCCTGTAATCTTTCCTTTAATTCTAATCCGTTTGCCGCCGCATTCTTTTTCAGGTGAATTTTCACGGCGTAAGCCATGAAGAAAATTCTCCTGAAAAAAAGGAATAAATGCGGCTGGCAAAGCTGGATTGGAATTTATCTTTGATGGAAGGGGTAATTGAATAATTAATAATCAAGAGTATTTTTATATTTAGTACAAAATATTAATATAAGGATACCTATATTCTACATATATAGATAACTTTTAAATGTATAGCTCTTATACCTATAACATATACTTGAAGAAATATTTCTGTAAATTTATGAAAGAATGTGATAGATTCTTATTATTTTTACAATCCTTTGTATATAGTTGATAGTCATAGTAATATGTACTATTTAAGTAGCCGACAAATTATAATAATTATGACAAATTATAAAAATGCAACCTATAATAGGCTTTCGCCTAATGATATACAACAGGCTTATCCGGATACATGTGCCATAAAAGCACAACAAATAATACTGGAATCCAAAGATATATCAGTCAGTGAGAACGATTTGATTCAAGAGGCTATTGAAAATGATTGGTATCATCCCGGAAATGGGACAAAGGTGTGTGACGTTGGAAATCTGCTTGAAAACCATGGTCTTGAAGTTTCTAAATATAATAACGGCTCTATACAAGATATTGCCGATTGTTTGTCATCGGGTAAACAAATAATAATAGGAGTGGATTCAGGTGAATTGTGGAATCCGAATATACAGGAAGAAATAGAGGATTTTGCATTTGGTGGATTTGCAGATCATGCAGTCATAGTAGATGGTGTATCAATAAATTCATTAACGGGAGAACAGGAAATATCTATAACAGATCCTGGAAATGGTGATTTGTCCTGTAATTATGCTTCTGATGTTTTTCTGGATGCGTGGAATGATTCAGATAATTTTATGGTAGTAATAGATTAATGTTTTGACATATGAAATGTCCGCATTGCGGTCAGGAGCATCCTGACGATTTTAAATTTTGTCCTATATCTGGCCAACCTCTTGTGCCACAAACAAAAGTTTGTGGAAATCCAGCATGCAAATATTCAAATGTCCCCATTGAAGCTAAATTTTGTCCAAGATGTAGATTTGATTTTTCTCAGGAATCCTTTCAGGAGGATAATGAAAATAATAGAAATCAGGAAGATGATAAATCTTATTTGATTGTTACAGTATCAGATAATGCGGATTGCACGATAACATGTTTGGATAAAGATAGAACAGAAATTCATTTAAGAAAAGGACGAAATATTATTGATATAATTTCTTATCCAGGCTTGAGATATGGTTGGAAAGTAAGCCGTGGTTGGGATATCCAAACATTCGATTTGAGCCATTTTGACTCTTCTCATATTACTGATATGAGTGGAATGTTTAAAGATTGTTGCTCATTAGAGCATATAAACTTAAGTAAATACGATACTTCACAAGTAACACTTATGACTTCTATGTTTGATGGATGTAGATCTTTACAATATCTTGATTTGGGTAATTTAAATACAGAAAAAGTAACCTCCATGGGATTTATGTTTAGTGGTTGTGAGAAGTTAAAGGAGATTGATTTAAGTAATCTCTGTACTTCATCTCTTGAAACTATGGCACACATGTTTGATGGATGTAGATCTTTACAATATCTGGATTTAAGTTGCTTTGACACTTCTCAAGTATATAATATGAATTTTATGTTCAGAAAATGTAGCTCCTTGAAAAGACTTTATCTTGGTCATATTGATACAGAAGACATTTATTTAAATGGTATTTTCGATGGATGCTATTCTTTAAAGGAAGTCATTTTACAAGATTGTGAAGAAGAAACAATTTATGATATTTCAAAAGCTCTTAAAAAATCGTATGTTAATGCGAAAATAATAACCGATTGATAAACATAAAAAATGAAATAAATTATGAAATGTCCGCATTGCGGTCAGGAGCATCCTGACGATTTTATGTTTTGTCCAACATCAGGACAATCTCTTGTACCACAGACAAAAAAATGTGATAATTGTAAATATGAATGTATCCCTGTAGAAGCTAAGTTTTGTCCTAGATGTGGGAAAAAGTTCTCTACTAAACAAGAAAAATATCTTAACGAACAGCGTGATATAAGTCAAAATCAGATTATGATTATTTGTTCTGAGGATGGAGCAACTCTTGACATTGGATATGGACAAATGGACGGTTCCAGTTTTTTACGTGAAAGGAAAATACAACTCAAGAAGGGAGAAAATATTATAAGCGTAAAAGATTTTCCTGAAATTCAATATGGTTTCTCTTCTGCTGATTATAGGTCAGATGAATTAAAGTATATTGAAGATATAATCTTAAATGATTTTGACACTTTTAATATCGATGATATGAACTCAATGTTTTCGGGTTTCACTTCTTTGAAATCTTTGGATTTGAGTAGCTTCAATACTTCTAATGCAGATGATATGAACTCAATGTTTCAAAATTGCAGCTCTTTGAGATTTTTGGATTTGAGTGGTTTTGATACCTCTAATGTATATGATATGAGCTATATGTTTCTCAATTGTAGATCTTTGAGATCCTTGGATTTGAGTAGCTTCAATACTTCTAATGTAGATGATATGAACTCAATGTTTCAAAATTGCAGCTCTTTGAGATTTTTGGATTTGAGTGGTTTGGATACTTCTAATGTTCAAGATATGAATTGTATGTTTAATGGTTGCAGGTATTTGAGGTCCCTGGATTTGAGTGGTTTCGATACTTCTAATGTAGATGATATGGACTCAATGTTTGACGGTTGTGATTCTTTGAAAAAAATCATTATGAGAGGCTGTAATAAAAATACAATAGATGATATCTCGGAAGCTCTTGAAGAGGCTGATATTGACGCAAAGATAATAACTGATTGATAATTACAAAATAAATAATTTATGAAATGTCCGCATTGCGGTCAGGAGCATCCTGACGATTTTAAATTTTGTCCTATATCTGGCCAACCTCTTGTGCCACAAACAAAAGTTTGTGGAAATCCAGCATGCAAATATTCAAATGTCCCCATTGAAGCTAAATTTTGTCCAAGGTGCAGATTTGATTTTTCTCAGGAATCCTTTCAGGAGGATAATGTAAATAATAGAAATCAGGAAGACAATAAGTCTTATTTGATTGTTACAGTATCAGATGATGCGGATTGCACGATAACATGTTTGGATAAAGATAAAACAGAAATACATTTAGGAGAAGGACGAAATATTATTGATACAAATTCTTATCCAGGCTTGAGATATGGTTGGAAAGTAAGCCGTGGTTGGTATATTCAAGCATTCGATTTGAACCATTTTGACTTCTCCCATGTTACTGACATGAGTTATATGTTTGATGAGTGTAAGACTTTGGAATCATTAGACTTGAGTAATTTTGATACATCGAATGTCATTGATATGGTGGGGATGTTTAAAGAGTGTCGTTCTTTGAAGTCTTTGGATCTTAGTGGTTTTGAAACCTCTAATGTAACTGAGATGAGTTATATGTTTTACGATTGTAGGACTTTGGAATCCTTGGACTTGAGTAATTTTGATACATCGAATGTCATTGGTATGAGAAATATGTTTGAAGGTTGCAGTTCATTAAAATCATTAGACTTGAGTGGCATTGATACTTTCAGTGTAGTTACAATGTGGAACATTTTTAATCTCTGCTATTCTTTGGAATCCTTAGACTTGAGTAATTTTGATACATCGAATGTCATTGATATGGGGGGGATGTTTAAAGAGTGTCGTTCTTTGAAGTCTTTGGATCTTAGTGGTTTTGAAACCTCGAATGTGACTAATATGAATAAGATGTTTACAGGATGCGATTCTTTGAAGAAAGTCATTATGAGAGGCTGTAATAGAAATACAATATATGATATTACAAAAGCTCTTGCAGAAGCAGATGTTAACGCCAAAATAATAACTGATTGATAAACATTAAAATGAAATAATTTATGAAATGCCCATATTGCGGTCAGGAACATCCTGACAATTCCAAATTTTGTTCTGAAACAGGGAAACCTTTACAATCACAAACAAAGAAATGTGAGAAGTGCGGATATGAAAATGTTCCTGTTGAGGCTAAGTTTTGTCCAAGATGCGGCAATCCTTTTTCAGCATCAACAAAATCTGCAAATGATATCAGTAATGCGATAATCATGTTAATGAATGGCCATGATGAATTCAAGTTTATTGATAAGAACTGTAATTTGTTGTATGATCAGTCTTTTAAATGTCTAGATGATGTTGATAGATTTTATACGTCCATTTCAGATATAATAGTAACTGATTATTCTAAAGCATACCTTTTGTCAAAGACTGGTAAATTAATTGAGATATGTGCTTACAATGAAAAGTGTAAAATTGTAGAATCAATCTATGGTCAATATATTTTAGTTATTCAAAATAGGTCTGCTATTTTATATAAAAAGGACTCTCAAATTGGGTTAATTTTAATTTCGCAATTCAGATTAAAATATGAAGAATTTGGCTTATTTGATGTTGTTGGAGATTCTATTTCATTAATTTATGATGCAGACTCATTTGCAAGCATTAATCTTATAACTGGGGATAAATTGGAGATTCCTGGTTATAAATACTCTATGTTGCTTGCAATTTCAGGTAATGAACCTATAATATTAGCATCAAATGATCTAAATCAGATGGATAGTTTTGTCGTTCTAAGGAAAAATGGGAATATAAACCATACTTTCCCAAAAGGTTTTTACATTCCAAATGGAACTTGTAACAATCCTAATATTTTAATGGCATATGAAAATCGGTTAGGGTTAGTTTCGTTTTGTGGTGATGTTGCTGTTCCTCCATGTTATGAGACTATAAAGATTCAGGATGAATATCATTGTGTTCTTCATATTAAAGACGATTGGAGTGATAGAGAGATTATATATAATATAAATGATAAAAGTTTTACAATAAATAATTACGATGAAAATCAGCAAATCATACTACATCAAGGAGAAAAGTTACCAACATCTCGTAAAGAATTAGATGAAATTCTTAAAGCATATAGATTCGGTTTTGGTCAATCATCAGATCTTATGATAGAATATGAAGAAGCGATTATCAGACGGACAGATAAAAAAGTAATTTATCATATGGATAAAAACGAATATCCAATCGGAGCATCTGATAGTCTAAAAAGATTTGGTATGTATGATAGAGAATATATCACCATATATGATAATGAAGGTAAGGTTCTTTATGAATATCACGCATCTGAAGGAATTGATAATCCTCGTCTATATAACAATGGTATTGTTCTGTTTTTTGACTGTGAAATGAAAGAATTATGCATTATCGATGAAGATCTTAAACTCACAATCGTTCAAACAGACAATAATTATGGAGGCGAGCATGAAGTAATTTCCACAAATTGTATTGCTGTGGAATTATTGATGGGACAAAAACGAGTCTATAAATTATATAACGTCAGTGGAGAGTTGATATTACCAGAAGAAATGAATGTGATTTCCTGGAAAAAATTTCATGAACAGTTTGTTATTTTGGATATAGCAAATAGTGAAACAGAAAAAGCTCTTTGCTACAATGAAAAAAGAGGGGTATTGCTAAATTTGCAGGATAACAAATTTGAACAAATTCCTATTCCTTATGTAAATGCATATATTTTAAAATAAAGAAATACACAATGAATCAGAACGAATTAAACAAAAAAATTACAAGCCTTCAAACAGGCTTGAGTAATGTAATGAATAATATAGAAAGTTTATCTGATGAGGAGAAACAGATTCCAAAAACAGATATGGACTTTGACATTGCAAAAGAAATATTGAAAGATAAAGAGTACAATGTGGTAGTTTGTGGTGAAGTAAAAAAAGGGAAAAGTTCACTTATCAATGCCATAATTGGACAGAATTTACTTCCCGTAGATAGCGATATTGCCACATCGCAAGTGTTCCGTATAAGCAATAGTCAGACGGAATCATACAAACTTGTTTTTACAGATAAAACAGAAAAGGTTATTTCACGAGAGGAATTATCCAAATATGGTTCACAAGTTGATGCCAACATCAACGGAACGCAGGAGTTGGGTGGAAAGTCTATTTCATATATTCAGGTTTCTTTGCCTGTTGGTTTTCTGTCTGAAGGGGTAAATATTGTGGATACCCCAGGATTAGGTTCTTTGTATAAAAGTCATGAGAAGATAACCCAAAATTATATCAGTAAAGCAGCTGCTGTGGTCTTTGTTTTAGACTATGCCAATCCGATAGTTGAACAAGAACTGATTTTTATCAACAGGGTTCTTGACATTACTCCGTATATATTATTTGTAATAACAAAGACAGACCGATATGAGGAAGAAGTGCGAAACAAAATTATTACACGCAACGAGGAGATTCTGAGAGAAATCTATTCAAAGAGAAATCTGAAAGCACCGCGTATATATCCAATTTCTTCTACTAATTTGATGAAAGCCAGAACTGCAGGAAACAAAATTCTGGGAATGGCATCATACCACCAAAGCGGTTATAATGATGTGGAAAATCTGCTTATGCGTACCATTTATCGTGCGGTAGGACTCTTGCGTACAGATAATGCCTTGTCTGTCTCTGTCAATTATGTTAATAAAGTCAATAAACTTGTGTCCGATATGCTTCAATCCTGTATGGATGACCAGAAAAATATTCAACAGAGACTGGAAGAAGGAAAAAAGCGTTTGCAAGAGAACTTTAAGGAAGACAGCGGGGAGATTGGACGAAAACGAAATGAAATTGTACGTGAGGTAAGTGCTATCTGTAATTCCGTTTCAAATCGCGTTAACCAGGTATTTTCTCAAACAGGCGAAGTCTGGAATATTGCCTTATCGAGCATTGACAATATAAGTTCTTCTGATGATGCCACAAAATTATGTAGCTCATTGCCTCAGGCTATATCCAATGAAGTTGCCGCTCAATGGGATCGCATTTCCGAGGATCTCCAGACACAGGTGTATGCTTGCCTGAGTGAAATAAATGTAACTATGGATCATGTTTATTGTGAGGGTTTCAATGGCTCTTATTCTTTGAATGCACCTCAAATGACAAAAAGTGAAAAAGTAAATGTCTTTACAAGAGGATTTATGGGACTGAGTATGGGTAGTGCAATTGGTGGATTTCTTGGTTCATTTTTTGGTCCTATAGGTACAGCTGTCGGAGCTGGTTTGGGGGCTGCATTAGGAGGAACTGCAACCGGAACAACGGCAAATATAGATTTTATCAAGTCTTCCGTGAAAAAGGAAATATTAAATATGATTACGAAAATGAGGTCCGATCTTCTTGATGTTCCTGGAGGTAGTCGCTTCTCTAAAGTCGGAAACTTTGCCAATAATCTTTTGAATTCAGCAACTTCAGCCATTGATGATATGATTGACAGTAGAAAAAGACAAATTCAGGAGGAACTTGACGAACTTACCCGACGTTGTCAGATGGATATGCAAACGAAACAACAAGAAAAAAATAAATGGTTGGAAGTTCAAGGAAAATGGAATAAAGAAACTGAACATTTGCGTGAGCTTATAACTATCCGCAAAGAAATTGTACAGATATTAAACGATTAGAATTATGGCCAAAATAGGAATAGATTTCGGAACGACAGTTTCTAAAGTTGCTTATGTTGATGATAAAGGAGAGGCACGTGCCATAGCAATAGATGGAAGTGTGAAGATACCTACCGTTGTATATTACAGAGAGGGGCAGAATGAGCCGATGGCTGTCGGTCAACGGGCATATAACCAATATCAGATAGCACGGCAATTTCCGCAAAACTGCTTGTGGATTGCCAAAGATTTGAAGCGAAATTTAAGCAGACACGGACGGCCAACTCCCAATCCGGATATAACTTATGTAAAAGCAATTTGCGATTTCTTCAAATACATAAAAAGAAATGTAGAACTTCGTGTCTTTAACCAGGAAGAAGTGACAGATGTTTGTATTACATATCCTGTTGTATTTGACCATACCAAAAAAGAACTTCTTACGCAAGCGGCTGCCATGGCAGGTTTTAAAAAGGTGGTTATGCTGAAAGAACCTCTGGCTGCTGCAATGGGTTATGTAAACTATATTCAAAAAAGAAAAGACTCTTTTTTTAAGGAAGAGGAAGGTAATATTCTTATATTTGACTTTGGCGGTGGAACATTAGATTTATCATTTGTAGAAGAAAGATATAGTGGTTTCCTTTGTTCTATACAGCCTTGCGGTGATGATAATTGTGGTGGAGAGAATATTGACCGGCAGATCTATCAGGAATGGGATAAGCTTTGTTTGTCAGAAAGAGGGCATCATATTTGTAATGACGAGACTGCTATCGACATAACTTTTCTGAAAACAGACTGTAAAGATAATAAAGAACTATTGTCAGATCATTTTCGTGATGATATCAACATTCCGTTAAGACTGGATGTAATGGCTGGAAATGAATTCTTGGGAATGGAGGTTACAAGAGATAAATGGGAAGAATTGATTAACCCTACTATGGAGAAGGCTTCAACTTTACTGCGTCAGATGAAACAGCGTATTATCGATAATAAGGTAAATGTCAATAAAGTAGTCCTTATTGGTGGGTCAAGTAACATTTCCAGGGTAAAGACATTGATTGAAAATGAATTCATGATAACACCAGAGTTTATAGAGACACAAGATGTTGCTGTTGCCAATGGAGCAGCTTTGTTTGTTGAGTATGGAGTAATGCCAATAAAATGCTATTGTGAGAGAGATGGCCGTGAATTAAATAGTACTATCAAGTTTTGTCCTGACTGCGGCACTCCAAATCATTTTTATGATATACGATGCGAAGAAATGTATGAGTAATATCAAGCTAATAAAATCATGGATATTATTGAAACAACAAGACGGATTCTGACAAAAGTCAAGGACTATATTTTGAATAGTCCTTGGCGTTCAGAATACGAAGCTGAAATTGAACGGATATTGTTGAATATTGACCAGCCTTGCGAACTGGCGGTAGTGGGGCAGGTGAAGGCCGGGAAAAGTTCTTTTATCAATGCCTTGCTTGGAGAAGATCTTGCGGTGGTAGATGTTACAGAAGCGACTGCAACAATCAACTATTTCAGGTATGGAGTGGTTAAAGATCCCGATAAACCGATAAAGGTAGTATGGAATGATGGCCGTGAAGAATGGCAAACGCGACAGTTCCTTGATTCTCTTCAGGGAAACACACAAGAGGTGCTGGAGCGTGCAGCAAACATTGACCATTTGGAATATTTTCTTCCGAATGAGTTGCTGGAACACATAACTATTGTTGATACACCGGGAACAAATTCTGTGGTGAAAGAACACAGTGATAGACTTTCAGACTATCTTTCCCAGCAGAATATACAGAAATCCAACAATATAAAGCAACGTGCCGATGCTGTTATTGTTCTAGTCGGGCATGTTCAAAAAATGGGGGATGAAGATGTGGTAAATAAGTTTACTGATGCAACCAATCCTTTTAATTTTATAGGAATCATGTCTAAAATAGACAATGAATGGGAAGGGAAAGAAGGGGTTACATTGGAGGAAGAATGCAATCAATGGAAAAGGAGATGCACAACCTATTCGGAAAGACTCAATGACCGGCTTCATTCCATACATCCGGTTTCTGTACTATTGCATCAAAAGGTAGAAGAACTTTTGCAGAATGGCCGGTTAATTGAAATACAATCTGCAATCAGACAGATAAAAGACAAGGATTACTATGATTTCCTGCTTAGAAGTTCTGTTGCATTTGAGAAGAAAATAGAACCGGATGAATTGGAGTCATATTATGAGTGTATAGGGCTGTCTTTAGATGCACGTAAACGACTGACAGAAGGAATGCCTTTTACCGTGTTTAAGGTAATTGCTGATGAATTGTATCATCATAGCATTACGGATGCTGTCGCACATCTTAAGAAATATGCAGGAATGGATGCGCTGAATCAGATTCTGCAACAGCAGTTTTTCAATCGCTCAAGGATTATGCGTTGCTACTCCTCTTTACAAAAAGTACACTCTATTATTGCAGGTATTCTGGAAATTAAGATTCCTCTATTGAGAAAAAACGCGCCATATAAAGAAAGGATACTGCAAGAGATAGATAACATGACATTTGATTTCTATAGAAATAAGTTAGACGGAACAGAGTTTAAGTCGCTGTTGTATCATTTCGTGAAGAATAGTATATGGACAGAACAAGAGTATAAATCACAGATTAATAGGGTGGAAACTTTGATTTTGGATATTGAAAACGGTATTGCACAACTTACTGAATCAAATGAGAAGTCGGAGGGACTTCTGCTCTTGCAACAGAATCGGGACTTGTTTAAAGAAGATGAAATCAAACAACTTGAGACCATATTCGGCAGGAACAAAACGGATATTGGTATCTTGACTCGTGATGATATATGCCAGCAAAAAATTGCATGGGCTATGAAACGTGAATTTTGCAGCACAGACAGTAAAGGACTGGTTAGAAGGAAGATTATCGAACTGGCTTTAGATTTTTATGATCGTTTAATTGATAAGATATAGGCTTATGAACATAATAAAAAATTTTTTCAATACGGTATATAACGCATTGAGTAGTAGTAAAAAGAATGAGCTGCTAAATAACGATGGACAATATGATGATATGGAATCATTAACGGTTCCTGATATAAAAGATACAGATTGTAGAGAACTTGAGGAAACTAAGGACGACATGATTATGCCGACAGAGCAATCAGAGATGCTTCCTCCTTTGAAAATAGATGAGGAAAGCAGTCAGGAAACTTGTGAAAAAGAGGATTCTTCTCAAGAACAACACACAACCGTATTTCATAATCATACAGATGATTTGAACATCGATGCCGATTCTTTGCTTCAGAATATATGCAATGCCATTGATTATTTTGATGACAAAGAAAAAGCTTTGTCTGCTCAACCCGGAGATAAAGTATGGGAGTTTGTAAGGACTAAACTTATAGAAAAACTTAAATTATCTGGAGTGTCTGTCATTAAGGACGAAGAAACTCTGGATTGGTTAAGGCATAAACCTATAGAGGTGATAGAAATGCCTGAGGAAGGATGCTCTATAGAAAAAACAATATATCCTGGCATTTGTTTGGGAGAAAAAGTATATCTTAGAGCTGTTGTTAAACTAAAACAGAAATGATTATGTTTATGGATAATTTTGATTTTAATGATATGGGGGATATGGATGTTCCTGACGTTCCTGATTCATTCGATTATGATACAAATATTGAAGGTGCTTCTCTGCTGGAGTTTGATGCTGATAATATCTCAGGACCAGATGATTTTTTCGAAGTAGATAATAACGACGAATCTTTTTTGTTATCAGATTTTGAAACGGGAACTGATTTACAGTTGGATTTATCAAATGATGCTGAGAATACACTCATAGATAGTCCTGCTCCGTTAGAGTTTGAACCGGAACATAATAGCCCGTCTTTTATGGGTAGAGATACATTACCACCGGATGCCAATTCTGACGGATACATACCGGATGGCAAAGTTACCTTGACATCTACAATAGGGGATGTGCCTGAAACTTTCAAAATGTATGCAAAGGATGGTCATAGCTATGCTCTCCATAATGGCCATTACTATAGAATTGACGGTTCTGGGACAGTGAAAATTAATGGAATTATGTACGATAAAATATAACAATTTATGAAATGTCCGCATTGTGGTCAGGAACATCCTGACGATTTTTTATTATGTCCATATACAGGAAAACCACTTAAATCACAGACAAAAGTTTGTGGAAATCCCGATTGTCAATATTCCAATGTACCTATAGAGGCTAAATTTTGTCCGAGGTGTGGTTGGAAATTTCCGATGCAAAATGAGGATAATAATGGATTTTATGTATCAAGTCAGGAAGATTCTACAAAATTATCTCTTAATGATTTCTTCCCTGTAGATGGTGTAACATTAGGCAAAACAACTTTCTCAGACGCAAAATCTTTAGGCCTAGAGCCAGAATGGCACGGCTCTAAAGCTGTAGCATATGGTAAGAATTGCATGTTCAAGATGACAAAAAGGACTAGAAAGGCGTTCAACGTATACATGTTAATATTGGAAAGTAATCTCGATAAACTTAATATTTGGGATAATTTAGGTTTTTCTGATGATTTGTCAATTGATGATTGCAAGGAACTTTTAATTTCTTATGGATTTTCAGTTGAAATAATAAATCCAGGACACAATGGGCATATAACTTTAAAAGCTATATCCCATGATAAAACACTCTTATTTCTATTTACATATTCTTCAGGTCTTCACGGAATGAATTTGTTCGATGTACATGTTAGCTGTGATATAGATTATTGGTATGACAACGAATAAAATAGGCAAGAATATGGCGAAGAAAATATTTAATTAAGCTAATCTCGCTGTAGCTTAAATGTTGAGTTGAAATTATTTAGGCTTTTTAGTTTGTGATAATAATTTTATATGCAAATTTAAATAAAATTATATGCGATGGAAAATATGAGTGACAAACAAGTAAATGACGAAACAAAAAAGACTATTGATGAAGAAGTGCAAAGGTCTTATCATAATGTCATTCGTCAGATGATAAAAGACGAAAATGAAATTAGAAATCAACGTACCAACTGGTTTCTTGTAATTCAAGGCTTTTTGATTGCTGGATGTTGCGAATTATATGCTAATAAATGCCTTAAAGAAATATTCATCTTGTTGATTATGATTTCCATTATAGGTTTTATTACATCGTGTTCTTTTTTATATGCGGCATGGAGAAGTGAAAAATCTATTGAAATGGCTTTAGCATGTTGGAATATATTTTTGGAAAAGAATGGTTTTACAACTCAAGTCTTTCCTCCTGTAATTTTATTAACAGAAGGAGTCATACGTAATGGAGGATTAGCAAATCCAAATGATAATGAAAATATAAAGTATGAAAATGAAATATTTAGGAAAATGTATGAGAAGGGCAAAGGGAGGAGTTGTAATGATAGTATATTTAATAAGTTTGACAGTATTATGCCGTTTAAAGCCATACCTAAGCTTTTTTTATACTTGTGGCTTTTGACTTTAATTTTGTTGATATTGTTATTATTAGTGTTCCTGATGGTTGTATTTATTAGAAAAACAATGTTAATATGTTATATATAAATAAAATAGATCCACCATATTGGTTTGCAGATTTAAGAAATAATACGTTACAATTATTATTATATGGGGAAGATTTAAATATCGTAGATGTTCAGACCACAATACCCCATACATCAATTCGTATAGAGGGAGGATTGAATAATAAAACTCTTATTTTGTCAATCAGTCTAAAGGATTCTTTAATAGCGGGAACTTATGATATAAATATAACTTCTGCCACTGGTAGAGTAATTTTACCATATGAGATTAAAAACAAGAGAAGTTGGAATAAACAGCGTAAAGCTACTATTTCCAATGAAGATGTCGTATATTTGTTGATGCCGGACAGATTCGCAAAAGAAGATCTGTCTGAACAAAATTTGCAAAATGGAAATGATCCGAACAAAAGGCATGGAGGGAAGATTCGTGGAATAATAAGTAATTTATCGTATCTTTATGATTTAGGAGTGACTGCATTGTGGTTGACTCCGGTATTCAAAAATAGTGAATATCACGGTTATTCAATCACAGATTTTTATGAGATAGAACCATGTTTGGGCTTTTTAGAGGATTATCAAAGTCTTGTTAAACAGGCGCATGAACATGGTATAAAAATAATAATGGATGTTGTTTTTAATCATTGTAGTATTAAGCATCCATGGTTGGAAAATCCACCTTTGGACAATTGGTTTAATGGACAAGAGGGACAAGTAATAAAGAAAACAAATTATAAAGTTACTACTATTTTTGATCCATACGCTTCTAAGTCTGATAGAGATTATACTGTCAAGGGATGGTTTACGGAAGAAATGCCTGATTTGAATATAGAAAATGATTTTGTTTTCAAATATTTGACTCAGATGACAATTTGGTGGATAGAAACGACCGGTATTGATGCGATAAGAATGGATACCTATCTGTATTCAGACTTTGAAAAAATGATTGAATGGCAGAATATTATCACTAAGGAATACCCGGGATTTTCTGTGATAGCAGAAACATGGGTTCCAGAAGCAGCTTATACAGCAAAGATACAAAATGAAGCTTATAAAAGACTTAATAACGATACGTCTTTAATCGTGATGGATTTTGCATTTCAGAAAAGAATAGAGTCTTGTTTTGATCGGGTAAAGTTTTATGATAAAGAAGGACAGATATATAATCATTTTGTATATGATTACCTTTATAATTGTCCCAAAGAGACTTTGGCCTTTTTAGATAATCACGATTTGCCACGTTGGTATTCGCAAATCAAAAATAAAGCCAAGTTAAAACAGGCTTTAGCTATACTATTGACTGTACCAAGGATTCCGCAAATTTACTATGGAACCGAGTTTTTATTTAGTAGTGATGGAAATGGATATGGTGACGGGAATTATAGAATAGATGCTTTTGAAGCATTATTGTCTCCTGAAAAGTTTGTGAGATATGAAATAGCTCGATATCTGAAGATTATTCTCAATTGGAGGAAAAAATCAAAGGCTATATCTAATGGAACTATGAAGCATTTCATTCCACAAGATGGTGTTTACGTTTATTTTCGATCGTATAAAGATGAAAAAGTAATGATTCTTGCAAATTGTACTTCCAAAACTTCAGCAATTGATTTATCCTTGTATAAGGAAGAAATAAAAGATTATAATTACGGAACAGATGTAATATCTAATAAACAAATATATTTGACAAACTCCACATTGACAATGAAGAAAAATGCAATATTCATTTTAGAACTTCAAAAATGATGTTTGTCAGACCCAATAAATGAATATAAGTCCAATAGTTACTCTGGTTAAACTATTGGACTTATATCAAACTTAAAGTAAATCATCAAATATTAATGGCGAACTATCCAGATCAGAAGAGTTGTCAGGATTTATATCATCACTGGTAGTATCAATGCTGTCATTTATATCTAAAGATACATCGTTAGTGTCGGAATAGAAAGAATCGTCTGCATACGTTGAAATAGCAGGTGTATCATCAATATGGAACATGTCAAAGTCTGCTGAATTTTCCGTTAGATTCGGTAAATTAAATTCCAGATTTGCTATTTCATCTGGAATTTGCACATCATCAGAAATATCATTTTCAAGTGTAGTGTCAATCATATCGGATGTATCCAGAATAGTTTTTAAGGCTTCATCATGTTCAATAGTGGACGAAATGTTTTGCATTTCATCTTGAGGTAAATTTCCATCCAAAAAGGCTGCAAATTTTTCAATGCTGATTGAAGGATTAAAATGTTTATCCATTTTTTACCTCCTTTCTCCAAACTCGAATGTATTGTTCTTTTGCCAATTTATGTTTATTATAATAATTTTCCATACTCATTCCCAAAATTTCAGCAGTTTCTTCATTCGTTTTTTGCTCTAAATAGCGTATGCGTATCAGATTTCTATATCTGGCATTCGACATTAAGCTTAGAATTTTCTCTGCATCCATTCTATCAATGGAATTGAGGTCTATATTACAAGAGCCAATGTTAGATAAAAAGCTATCATGATTCATAAACTCTGAGTCATTATTATTGCATATAGGTTCTATAATAGGTGGTTTCCTTTCATACTTTGCATAACAATAATATAGACATGCTGATTTTAACCATGATGCCAATGTACTTTCTCCTTTAAAATTCTCCAATTGACATCTTCCTGTACGTTTACTTGGTGAAAGAACTAAAATATATATTTCATCAATAAACTCCTTACAGGTAACACAATCCGTATAATATTTATCGTAAATTGATTTAAAAAGAGGATAACACTTGACATAAAAGAACTTTTTCGTGATAAGATTATCACGATTAATCAAAGCTCTAGCAATTTGAATGTCTTCTGTAAAAATTTTCACTTCTATCTTGAATGAATTATTGTTTTTTACTCAATCATTGTAAGTTACTCAAAGATATCTTTGTGAGTATTCATTGCAAAGGTAATATTTTATTCGTCAGTAAGATAAACTTTTTCTAAAAAGAGTAATAGTATAAACAATAATGCATGCAGATGAAAAGACAGCCCAATATATAAAGCACTAAATAAAAAATTAAAGTAATGATGGTAGATTCTGATAAATACGAAACTCTATATAGTAAACCAAAATAGAAAACTTCCAGGACTGACATAGTAATATGTATGTAGCCATTATCTATCTTTTAGACGGGTGGTTTGCAGATGCAGATGAAGTTTTGAGAGTTAAATAGAATTTAATTATTAAATCAGACAAATATGAAAATGAAAAGAGCTTTTGTTTTGTTTTGGCATGGACTGACAAGCCTTCTTGCCGGTATTGCCGAGTGGTTTACAGTGATACTTGGAATGAAAGACGACTCCAAGTACGGAAAAATTCTCCGAAGAGTTGTAGGCAGTTGCTTCACCATAATCATGCTATTGATTGCCGTTACTGCCATTATAGGATCTTATGAAGGGATAGTAGGGACATTATGTGATGATGATTCCGAGGAATATTACAATGTCCAATATTTATCAAGAGGAGCAACATATTACAACCGGTATATGGAAACAGGTCATGTAATAAATGCAGACGGTAAAAAGACGATTAAAGATATTTGTTGGATTGCCAAGCCTTTAGGTTATGACTCACTTATATGCTATAGCAATGGTAAGGCTCGTGGATATTTTAATATGTATAACGGGGAGGTGGCCATTGAACCCAAATACTCCCATGCTTGGATCTTTTCTGAAGGATTAGCTTCTGTTGATGATAATGGATGGATAAAATTCATTGATGGTACTGGCAAGACTGTAATAGATTTAAATATTCCATATATCCCAGGAGCAGAAGGTTATGTGTTCCACAATAATCATTGTGCCGTCCACAATGATTGTCGTGACAGATTTGGTTTGATTGACAAGCAGGGTAACTGGGTTTTGGAGGCAGAATACTTTTCGATCGAACCGTGTGATACATTCTGGCTTGTTGATAATGGTAAAGAGCAGAGCGTGATAACTGATAAAATGAAAACTATTATACCGTTTACAGCCGGAAAAATACAAATATATGAAGATATGATTGAAATCACGCTGGCAAATCATACGATTAAGACATACTCTTTACAAGGAAAAATAATTGATGATTTTTGCATAAGGAATGTAGAAGAGATGACCTACAAGACTGCAGAGTTAAACATTCCATCCCAAACAAATGATGATAGTCAATCCGATTACAGTGGCGAAGCATATCACATACCGGCTACGGCCAAATGCAAGAAGTATGAAGCTGAATGGGGGTGGTATGGCTTAATGACTCCGGAAGGTAAAATCCTGACATTCCCTTCTTATTCATACATTAAAGCTGTTGGCGAGGATTTATATCTCTGTAAAAATAATGATAATAGCGGTATTTTACTGAATGGCAAAGGAGAAAAAGTGGGATAAAATGAAAGTATTTATTATTTTTTTTGTTTCACTGGCTGCTTTAATGAGCTGTAGTGGTAAAATAGACTCAAATGGTATTAGCTGTGAATTTGGAGATAGCATTGCGACAATAGACTGTACCACATATTATTGGAAGCAATTGGCAACTGATTCGGCACGCATATCTGCAATCAAAGATAGTAAGGTTATCACGGAATGTATCGTGAAAGGTCCCGTTTATGGAGCTAAGCAGTTTGAAGACGGAGAAATATATATCCTATGTGACCAAAACCAGGTATTTTGGTTTGATATTAAAAACATTCCAAGCGAGCTTGAGATGTTGACCGAAGAAGATTTAGAGAGTTATGATCTCTCACAAGAAAATGCAGATGCTGTCATCAATGTTGAGTTAAGTGAATAATCAAATTAATAATTAAAAATCTTTGCAATTATGGAAACTAATAATCAGCAAGAAAAAACACAGGTATTTAATGTCATTATTTTAGACCGCAGCGGATCTATGGAAACCATCCGCCGTGCTGCCGTAGGCGGTTTCAATGAAACGCTCTCCGGTATCAAAAAGGCACAAGAGAAATTTGCGGACACACAGGAGCATTTTATATCCCTGTTGGCATTCTGTAGTTGTGAGATGAAACAGATTCTTGATAAAGTGCCGGTTATGGAGGCAAATCCTCTGAAACTGGAAGACTACCAGCCATGCTGTACCACTCCGCTTTATGATGCTATGGGATTTACCATTACTAAGATGCGTGATTATGTCAAGAGGATTGAGAATGCGGTCGTGGTTGTCACCATTATTACCGACGGACTGGAGAACGCATCAAAGGAATATACAGGCTGTAGCATCAAGAGTCTTGTGGAATCTCTACGAGAAGAGGGCTGGACTTTCACTTATATGGGAGCCAATCAGGATGCGGTAGAAGTTGCCATGAATCTGTCTATTCGTAATTCACGTAATTTTGAATACAGTGAACAAGGTGTAGAATATAGTATGGTAAGGGATACTAATACTCGCATGAAATATTATTCTAAACTTCATTCTTGTGCAGCAAATCCAATGGAAAAACTATCAAAAAGAATAATGTCAAAGTTGGCTGATGAAGCTTTTGATGAGGAGGAAAACGAATCAAAAGAATGAACAATAAAAAAGAACAGTATATATCCGCGAGCGGTAACACTGTAAATATAGAGAAAGCGCCATTGCATGGGTGATAGCTTTACCATACGTTGTCACTCTATAACTGTAAAATACACAATTATGGGACCATTTAAAAGTAAGAAAGTCATATATGGTAGTCCGTCTAGGATTCCATATATTGCAGAAGAAATACGTAAATCATTTACTGCAGACAAATATGAGGTACGTATTGTATCTCTTTCTTCGGGAAACGAAATATACATCACCAAAGGTGGTATGTTCAAGGCGGCTTTAGGACTGCGTTCTGCAATGAAAGTAAAAATGATACCAAGTCGGGATGGCTATATTGATTTTGAAGCTAGTATAAGTATTGTCAAACAGCAGCTCATGCCAACATTCATTACCGAATGCATGCTTTCTCCCGTTGTAATCGCACAAATCTGGAGTATAATCAGGCAGTCCAGACTGGATGAAAAAGCGTTGGAGGTAGTAGAAAATATTGTTTATCGGAACAATAAGAACATTGGCCGTATATATGAAAGCTATCAAGGCTACAGTATCTATAACTGCGGCGAAGATATGCTGTTTATTCAATCAAGAAGAACGAAACGTAATCTTCTTATGGATGTCAGGAACAACAAGTTTACAGAATTGATTGATGACAATGGTAAAATGACGGCATTCACGGATATGGATGTTAGCCAGACGGTGAGAGACAAGGATGTGAATGCAGGGAATTCACGTTCCTTGATAGCTGACTATAGGTTCTTTGTGCATCGCTTCCGTAATGGACAAGCCGATGTAGAGTGGACAATATGTCCGGACGGTCAATTCTTTGCCGATGAAGATGGTTTTGGATCAGAAGATTGCCAGGAACTGACTGTCAAAGGCGTAATTAATCGTAACGGTAAAATCATTGTCCCTTTTCATTAACTATTAAAAATATAACAGAACGAGATGAAAAATAAATTCTATTGGATTGATTTGGCTGTATGCTCAGTATGGATACTTGCCATATTGGGTGACAGGTGCACCTGCAACAGTGTCCAGGAACTTATAGCCATCCTGACAGTTGTGATGCGAGTGACTTACACCTTTGCCATCGCGAGAAATGAAAAACGGGCATGGATTCCGTTACTCGGAATGATTGTCACTACCGCACTGATGTTGCAGTCTGACCATTTTATAGGAACTGATAATATAGCATATTACACATTTCCGATATTAAATATCAAAGGCAACATAAATTCATATAGAGTCATAGCGTTTTTCAGTGTACTGTGGATCTGGATGCTTCCTCCTGTATTGTATTTTATAAAGCTTTTCCGAAGGAAACTAGTTAGAACGGATGCAAAATGGAAGGATATGTTGGGAGCTATCCTGTGGAAAGATAAAACAGCAAGGGCTTATTCGGCTCTTATGCTTACATGCATCATTACGTTCTTTACGGGGCTTGCCATGAATGCGAAGGCTTGTCGTATAGTCTGTCTTGTCATGCCAACGTTGAGCTATTGGCTGATCTGCCACCATTATCTGGTAAGGCCAAAAAGATTATGGTTGCTGGTTATAAGTATGGCTGTCTTTTATTATGCGCAGCCTTTTGCTGGATTATGGAGAATAGCAATGCTGTCCATTAGTTTGGCAGTAGTAGTCTATATGACAGTCCGGTTATATCAGGTAACCGAAAAACTTGTGCTGTCCGTATTGATTATATTTTATATCGGAATGTTCCTTCCTTCATTGGCTATAGGCTATAACCAATATGCATGTACCAGATATGGAAGACTATATTACTATTCTCATGCTCCTTACAACGGAATTTTCTATATTAAGGATATTTCCGGTGAAAAGCAAGGCTTGCGTGACCGCTACGGAATCCTTGTAGAACCGGAATATGACGGTATTTATCATCCGGACGGCAATGGAGGAATGGGAGAAATTGAACTACGAAAAGACGGTCATTGCGAATATTATGACCCATGGACAGGTGAAATCAGAAAAGATGATGAAATAAATGAAGATTTGCAAGCGGAAATATGCAAGGATATTAATGCATTTGTGGATAAATACACTACAGACTACGATGACCGCATAGAAGTAAAAGTAACAGAGTTCTCCACATCAAAGGTGCTTTGTCATGTAAAAGTAGCCATGTACGGACTTCCTTTTTACAGTTATAAAGATACGGACTTTTTACCAGAAGATACAGTAGAATTGCTTTCTGGTGAAGTGTCTTGTGACACATTAGTTCTTCTAAAGCACTCTCAGAAGCAAATGATAAGTTATGCACTTGATCTGATACAAGATACTGTGCCAGTGTATCGTATCAACCTGAAAATAGCTCAGGATAAACTCCCGGAAAAGTCAATGGCAGAAGAGTTGGCAGATATGATTTCTCAAAATGATTTTTTTATTATGGGTTATTGAGTCGTGATGACAAGATGATTAATTCACCAATGTATACTTCAATTAAAGTCATTGATAAGGAGTAATATCTTTATCAACCTGATGGAATGATTATCAATGATAAAGGAAATTTTGTACATAATTTGTTACTTTTGGTCTCATATTTTCTAAAAGCATTCTTTTTATTGTTCCTATAATTTTATATCAATAGCTTACGGGGATTAGATATCGGTTTGATATTTCCGACTTTGGAGGAACTGGAGAACCAGTAACCTTGTTTTTGTCTGACAGAAAACTTTCTGTCGGACAAAAACACAACTTGCTCTGTTCGTTTGAACAGAGAATCCACTTAAAGTGGATTGTGGCTCTATGCCCATTTATAGCTATAAAATAGAGTCGTATTTGCCTGATGAAAAATGTAAATATCAGTTTGTTTGTGACAAACCTGTATGCAGAGTTG
>OKWR01000981.1_pt1 | contig 22440 bp, 16 predicted proteins | sample 1607101 | NCBI WGS metagenome assembly OKWR01 (sample SAMN04414076, study PRJEB24778) | human gut metagenome | material: faecal | host: Homo sapiens
CTTACTCGGGACTTGCACCCGTTAGACAATGCTCGTGCCGAGCATACAACAAAAATGAGTCTGATTCCCGTGGGGAATCAGACTCATTTGATTTTATAACCTTTATCCGTTTATTTCAACAGTTCCAAAGCTGTTCTCATTCTCTTCAAGGTTTCTTCCTTACCTAAGAATGCAGCCAGTTCATACATATCCGGACCCTTACCGGCACCAACCAGCACTACGCGCCATGGATTCCACGGCTTCTTGCCGTTAGTCTCTGCCCAAGTGTCAATCGTCTGCTTCAAAGCCTCAACCGAGAAGTCTTCCTGAGCCTCCAGTATCTGCAACAGCTCTGCCATGTCCTCAGCGGCCTGCTCGTTCCAGTTCTTCTTGATGAACTTGTCAGTCTTGTCAAACTGAGTAGGAGCGGTGAAGAAGAAATCACACAAAGGCCACAGATCCTTGATGAAATTGATCTTCTTCATCTTCATCATGCCAATCACAGCCTCCATCTGCTCCTCAGTAGCCTGAATACCGTTCTCCTGAAGAATCTTGGCAAACGCAGGAACCAGTTCCTTATTGTCCTTCATCAGGATATATTCACGGTTGAACCACATGCCCTTCACATAGTCGAACTTGGCACCGGCCTTGCTACACTTGGTAATGTCAAACAGGCGGATCATCTCGTCCATGGTCATAATTTCCTGGTCATTTCCCGGATTCCAGCCCAACAGAGCCAGGAAGTTAATGACAGCCTCAGGCAGATAACCGCTCTCACGATAGCCTGATGATACCTCTCCGGTCTTCGGATCGTGCCACTCCAACGGGAACACCGGGAAGCCCAGACGGTCACCGTCGCGCTTGCTCAGCTTACCCTTGCCGTCCGGTTTGAGCAACAGCGGCAGATGGGCAAAGGCCGGCATGGTGTCCGCCCAACCAAAGGCACGGTACAACAGCACGTGCAACGGAGCTGAAGGCAACCATTCCTCACCACGGATCACGTGAGTAACCTCCATCAGATGGTCGTCCACGATATTGGCCAAGTGGTAGGTTGGCAACTCATCGGCTGATTTATACAGCACCTTATCATCAAGAATGGTAGAGTTGATCACCACATCACCACGGATCATATCGTTTACATGCACGTCCTCATTCGGCTCAATCTTGAAACGGACCACATACTGCTTGCCGTCGGCAATCATCTGCTCCACTTCTTCCTTAGACAAAGTCAATGAATTGCGCATCATGCCACGGGTAGAGGCATCATACTGGAAGTTGGCAATCTCATTGCGCTTGGCATCCAGTTCCTCAGGAGTATCAAAAGCGATATAAGCCTTTCCTTCCTCCAACAGCTGGTTTACGTATTTTTTATAGATATCGCGGCGCTCAGACTGACGGTACGGACCATGATTTCCGCCAAAACTCACTCCTTCGTCAAAGTGAATGCCCAACCATTTGAATGACTCAATAATATATTCTTCCGCACCCGGCACAAAACGAGTAGAGTCAGTATCCTCGATACGGAAAATCAACTCACCGCCATGCTGACGGGCAAACAGATAATTATACAGGGCAGTACGGACACCACCGATGTGTAACGCTCCCGTAGGACTCGGGGCGAAACGAACTCTTACTTTTCTTTCTGACATCATAATTAATTGATTCTTTTGCGCAAAATTAGTACTTTTTTTTCTAACCCACGTAATTTTTTCGTATTTTCGCCTAGATAACAAAAACAGTACAAAATGAACAAGTTTAACGAAAAGAAGAATCTGAACGCTCGAGATATCTTTTACCGCATTTGTGTAGGCATAGCCGCCATCCTTTTGGTAGTCTATTTCATGCCCCGCGAAGGACGCTCTGCCTATCAATTTGATCTAGGACGTCCCTGGAGATATAGTCAGCTGATTGCAACCTTTGATTTTCCAATCTATAAAAGTGATAATGTCATCCAAAAGGAACAAGACAGCGTTATGAAGCTGTTTGAGCCATATTTCGAAATCAATCAATCTGTTAAAGAAGAACAGATTGCTAGATTCCGTAAGGATTTCACACAAATGGAGAAAAATGGTATCCCTTATTATTACAAAGGATATATCGAACAAAAATTGCATATTCTATATGAGAAGGGTATTGTACAACCCGATGATTATAACCGTCTCACAGAGGATAGTATCAATGCCATCCGTATTTTCACCGCAAACCAATCTGTCATACGTCCCATCAAAGAAATTTATTCTCATAAAAGCGCATATAAATTCTTCTTTGAGACAGATGATACAACACGTTATGATCGTCTCAAACTTCAAAAGTGCAACCTGGACCGCTATATTGTTTCTAATCTGCTTTTTGATCAGAAAAAATCAGAAGAGCAGAAAAAAGATCTGCTCAATTCCATATCTTATGCCAGTGGCATGGTGATGAGCGGACAGAAAATCATTGACAGAGGAGATATCGTGACCCAAAACACATACAATATTCTAGCTTCCTACCTCAAAGAATCGCAACAACGAATCGACTCATCCAAACAAGATGCATATCTCCTATTTGGACAGATTCTGTGTGTGACTATGATATTCTCTTGCATGATGCTTTACTTCTCCTTATTCCGTAAAGATTATCTTGAAAAAGGAAAAAGTGTCTTGTTATTACTTACTCTCGTTGTCATCTTTCCGATCCTTTCTTCTGTTCTAGTAACCCAGAACTTATTCAGTGTATACCTGATACCTTTCACAATGGCACCAATTTTTATCCGAGTATTCATGGACTCACGTACTGCATTTGTAATGCATGCCATTATTATTTTACTGTGTGCCGTTTCCCTAAAATATCCCTATGAATTTGTAGCGACCCAGCTTGTTGCCGGAATGGTTGCTATATACAGTCTTCGGGAACTATCACAAAGGAGCCAGTTACTTCGCACGGCTCTTATCGTAACAGTCACTTCTTTAGCATTCTATTTCAGTTTAGATATGATGCACGAAAAAGATCTGAACAACCTGGAATATAATATATATATTTATCTGATAATCAATGGAGTTTTACTTCTATTCGCCTATCCGCTAATGTTCTTGATTGAGAAACTCTTTGGTTTCACATCAAATGTCACATTGGTAGAACTTTCCAATATCAATAATGAACTGATGCGACGCATGTCTGAAGTAGCCCCTGGAACCTTTCAACACTCTATGCAAGTAGCCAATTTAGCGACGGAAGTTGCTAATAAAATTAATGCAAAAGGCCAGTTGGTACGTACAGGAGCCATGTATCACGACATCGGCAAGATTAAAAATCCAGCCTATTTCACAGAAAATCAAAACGGAGTAAACCCACACGATCAGCTTAGCCTCATAGAAAGTGCCCGTATCATCATTAATCATATTCCAGATGGAATGAAACTGGCTGATAAATACAACTTGCCGGAAGTTATTAAAGGCTTTATTGCCACACACCATGGTAAAGGAAAAACAAAATATTTTTATATATCCTATAAAAATAAATATCCGGATGAAGAAATAGATGAAAGCCTGTTTACTTATCCTGGTCCGAATCCTCAAACAAAAGAACAAGCCATACTCATGATGGCTGATGCCGTAGAAGCATCTTCCAGAAGCCTGAAAGATTACACCGAAGAAAGTATCAGTAATCTGGTAGATGCCATCATTGATGCGCAGATTATGGACGGCGCCTTTACCAACTGTCCGATTACCTTTCAAGATATTACAACCGCCAAAGAAGTATTCAAGGAAAAACTGAAGACGATTTATCACACGCGCATCAGTTATCCGGAATTAAACAAAAAGGAAGATTCAAATGAAAAAGGAAACAAAGAAGCAACTCATTGAATGGGCAGACCATTATGAAACAGAAGCTTTCATCACTGGAGATCCTATTCAGTTTCCGCATCGCTTCTTCCACAAACAGGATATTGAGATTGTCAGCCTTCTGACGGCGTGGATTAGTTTTGGAAACCGGAAAATGATTTGCCAAAAAGCAGAAGAACTGGTTTCTCTATTAGGGAAACGCCCACTGGAATACGTGTACAGTAAAAAGTGGGAAACCGACTTCCCGGCAAATGACAACAAGAGTTTTTATCGGACCTGTCCCAAAAAACAAATGTTTTGGCTTTTCAAGAAATTATATCATGTATATGAACAACATGAATCTCTTGAAGAGCACCTGCTATCTTCCATTGAAGGTACACCTCGAGAACGTCTGTGCAACTGGCTTGGGGTCAGCAACAAAAGTCCACAAAAGAAATTGAATATGTTTCTTCGATGGATGGTACGGAAAAACTCTCCGGTAGACTTTGGACTTTGGACTGGAATGCAAGCAAGAGACCTGATCATCCCACTGGATACTCATGTAAACCGAATGGCCTTTGAACTCAAAATGACAGACAAAGAAACCTATTCCCTACAACAGGCTCTCAGAATCACGAGAAGTCTTAATGAAGTATTCCCCAATGATCCTTGCAAGGGAGATTTTGCCTTATTCGGCTATGGGGTAGAGCACAAACAGTGAGCATTATAACGGGTCTACATCAAAATAGAGTTGCACACTGCCATATCGCCTCTCAGAAAGGAGCTGCCTGCAGGTACTCAGAAGTACTTGTCTGACCTTAGTCATTGACGCAGAATTCTCTAACTTCAGAACAATCTTTCGAACATAAAGCGCTTGTACGCGTGCTACCGGGGGGGCATCTGGACCTAAAACCCGATCACCAAATACTTGACGCATACGATAGGCAAGATCCTCCGCAAAAGCATTTAGCGACTGTTCTTGTCTATGTTTCAGAAACACATAGATCAAATGACAAAACGGAGGATAAAAGAATGTCTTACGCTCCTGCATCTGACACAAATAATGAGTCAGATAATCATGATGTACGACTTGTGACACTACAGGAAGCTCCGGATTGCGTGTTTGCAACAGTACAATTCCTTGTACATCCCTCCGACCGGCTCGGCCTGCAACCTGAGCCATCATCTGAAAAGCCCGTTCATAACTTCTGAAATCCGGAATATTCAGCATTCCGTCTGCATCTAAAATACCCACTAAGCGCACTCGGTCAAAATCCAACCCTTTACTGACCATTTGGGTTCCAATCAAAATATCAGTCTGCCCTGTCTCAAAATCAGCTAAAATTCTCTCATAAGACTGACGAGTGCGTGTAGTATCCTGATCCATTCTTGAAACAACAGCATTTGGGAAACGGCTATGAATTTCGTCTTCAATTTTTTCTGTCCCATAACCTTTCTGACGCAAAACTTTACTTCCGCATGAAGGACAGGATACCGGAACCGGAGAAGAAAAGCCACAATAGTGACAAGTCAATGCATTCAACCTCTTATGATAGGTCAGACTCACATCACAATGCATACACTTTGATATCCAGCCACATTCTGTACACTGTACAATAGGGGCAAATCCCCGACGGTTTTGAAACAGTATAACCTGTTCGTCATTCTCCAAGGCCTCGCCTATAGCTTGCAGCATAGGTGGGGAAAAAGGCCCCTTCATCAGTTTTTTCTTCGACCACTCTTTCGTATCAATAATTCTCACTTCCGGCAAAGCGACTTGAGTATAGCGAGTATGAAGGTTTACCAAAGCATATTTTCCGGAGCGAGCATGATAATAACTTTCAAAAGAAGGGGTTGCCGTTCCTAACAATGTATGTGCTCCATAATAGGAAGCCAATACTAAAGCTACATTGCGTGCATGATAACGAGGAGCCGGATCCTGCTGTTTATAACTGGGTTCATGCTCTTCGTCTACAATCACCAAGCCTAACTTCTGAAAGGGAAGGAAAACAGAAGAACGGACACCTACGATAACATCGTAAGTATCCATAGAAAGCTGTTTCTTCCAAATTTCAACCCGTTCGGCATCTGATATCCTCGAATGATAAACACCCAGACGCTTTCCAAACACACGACGCAAACGCTCAGTAAGCTGAGTGGTCAACAAAATCTCTGGTAAAAGGAAAAGTACCTGTTTCCCCTGATCCAAATATTGTTGAATCAAATGGATATAGACTTCTGTTTTTCCGCTGGAAGTAACACCATGCAGCAAACAGACTTCCTTTTCCGTAAATGCTTGTTGAATCTCCTGTAATGCAATATTCTGCTCCTGAGAAAGAGAAGATGCACCTTGCAATGAAGTCTCATTCTGAAACAAACGCCCTACTTCATCCGTGTATAGTTCTAAGATTCCACGCTTAACCAACGCCTGCAAAACAGAAGAAGCGGCACCTATATAACGAAGTAGCTCTGAGCGTGATACCGGTTTTATTTGCCTTTCGGATGTCTCTTGTATCACCTCTAGCCAACCGCTGATCTCAAGAAAAGCCAATAGAAGTTGCCTTTGCTTTTCCGCCCTGTTCAACAAGCCCAAAGCTTGATGCAATGCCTGTTCATCACGATATTCCGGAGATAATGTGACAAAAGTATCCAAGCGGGGACGATAACCGGACCGAATTTCCTCTTTGACAGAAATTAGCCTACTCTCTAGCATATAACGTACAAAAGGCAAAACAGAATATGCCCCAACCTTCTTCTGTAATTGTGATACAGTAAGGCCGGAAGTTTGTAATAAAATATTCCAGATCTGCAGAATCTCTTTCTGACAAAAATCCTCGGGTAATACCTCCACCTGACGCACCACAATGGTCTCACTCTCCAACTTCAGTCCTGACGGGAGAGCTGCCTTGAAGACCTCACCGGGAGCACAAAGATAGTATTCAGCAATCCAATGCCATAACTTATGCTGAAAAGGAAGCAATATCGGCTTATCATCCAATTGCTCCGCAATCTGCTTTATCTCAAATCCGGATGGTTCATCATCATGCAGACAATCTACAATGGCCGTATAGTACTTTCTCGCTCCAAAAGGCACGATTACGCGCTCACCAATCCGAAGAGTCATACCCTCAGGGATGCGATAAGAAAAAGTTGCATTTAAAGGCAAAGGTAAAATCACATCAGCAAATCTACACATACAAATGATTTTAAATTAAAAAAATCCCGACTCTTCAGTTTGGAGAAGAATCGGGACTCTTTATCATCTTTCTCAAAAAGCCCTACGGCAATACTGTTTTACAAGATTAGAACATACAAGCTAAGCGCACTTGCCAAGTATTGTTTTTCAGTTTGGCAGTTGTAGCCGCATCATACAGGTTCTCTACCTCACCCGTCTTTCCCAAAGCTATATTATAAGTGACTCCAACCTGCAAGACTTTCAAAGCATTCACTCCAACACCTACATTCCAACTGAAACTTGACGCTTCCAAAGAACCGTACTGCTCATCATCAGAATACAACGACTTCTTTCCTAAATTCCAGCTGTATTGTGGACCTGTTGATACATAAACTCCTATCAGACTACTGAAGCCAATATTATATTTAAAATTGATAGGAAGATCCAAACATGGCATATCCTGTTTGATAGTAGCCGTTTCACCAAGTTCATTTTGTGAATCTACTTGTAAATATTTCTGCGAATACAGCAGTGCTCCGTCAATTGCAAAACCAACAACTGGCACAGAAAATTGCACTTTAGGACCGATAAACCAACCGGTACGATTCTTGGCATTAAAATGATCTACACTGACTTTACTTGCGTTTAAACCGCCTTCTACACCAAATTTAAACTGGGCACTCGCCGGTAGCGCACAGCACGAAGCCATTATCGCTACGAATAAAACCTTCAACTTTTTCATATAAATCCTTTTATGGTTCGATTCGCAAATATAATTAAAATTTCACAAAGTACGTATTTTTCTTAATTTTTTTATCTTCTCTGCCGCCTTACAGAAACTCGTGGTGCCGATGAAGAGGATGCTTTTTCAGCCTTTGGAGTCGATTTCTTGGTCGTGGTCTTACGTCGCGTTGAACGCGATACTTTCTTCTCCTTTTTATCTTCGGCGAGAACCTTATTCTGAACGGAATCCACAGAATCTTTAGGCTGCTCCAAATTTCCCCATACGAATTTCTCCACATCAACCAACTCCTGCTCTATACGCTTCTGCTCTTTTGCCAAGGCACTGTCAGTCTTACAATAATTAGCCAAAGCCAATCCCTGAAGATTTGTTGTCTTGTAAATCTTACCATCATAACGGTTCATGGCAAAATAATCATCGGCTGTCATATTAGACACATTATTATAATTGCTACTCATCATAGCATGTCGGGCAAAATAAGAAGCTACATCCCTATATTTCACCCAAAACAACGGATATGGAGTTGCCGCATCACCGAACTCATCATCACGCACCATTACCGGACAGATAGCCGTAACCTTCTTATGAAACGAGGATGTACGTTGGTCAAAATAAACACTTTCCTTAAGGTACATACGTTTCACCTCGCGAGAAGGAATATCACTGTTATTGACCATAATCCGGTTTTCATTCATTTCATAGTAGATCTGATATTTCTCCAAAAAGTCCTTGGGTTCTATCTTATCTTTATCTGCAAAAGACTCGTTACCATCAAGACCATATTCATAAACGGTTATCTTACCGTCAAGCATCAGACGAAACATCAGGGTAAACAGATTTATATCACGCCCCTGTGGCTCAACAGGATAATAAAGCGGAGCGTTCTTATCCACAGTCAAATCCAGCTGACGGTATATATCCCGCTTCCAGACCATATCGTCGGGCACGTCCGTTGCAGCCGGAAACTGCAAGGAAGCACGGTCTGTAACCTGCTTTCGCTCCGTTACAGCCACTCTTCTTTTCTGTGGCTGGGCATAAATATTTGTTATCAAGCAAGCACCCAGCAAAAATATAAATATCCTTTTCATCCTTTTTTGATTTTCTAATTGATAATAATCTCCATGGATCCAGTCAAAGTTCTCTGTATGCCGTCCGGACCCACCGCACGGATTTTTGATATATAGAAGCGTTTACCGCGTCCAAGCATCCTGAAACGATCTTTCTGGCGTGAAGTAAAGTTTCCGCTATTCGACACTTCCGGAATAGCATTACCCATGTTATCAAAAAAGACTGTTTCAAAACCGGTCACCCGGAATCCAATATTTAACAAGCCATCATCAATAGCTGCTCCTATACCAGGCGCAGTCATCAGTTGTTGTTTGGAGATCTTTCCTCCACGGAAACGTTCGGTTCCATCGGCAGTCTTATATTCAATAAATGCGGTTGGATCCGGCAACTTCCGTACACGGAAAGAGAATTTCCCCATCTCTTGTACTCGACCCTCCATCTGGGCACTTACTGTAATCACGGCATCTTTTCCTACCGCTGCCGGATGAGCAACAAATTTGCCTGGACCAACAGATTTCAGCTGTCCGCCACTCATCGTTGCCACGATTTTATTCACCGGAACCCCAGGAACAGAAATGCTCATCGGGTTCTCATATCCGGCGTACAAGACGTTCATCATATCCGCAGAAACCGTTGCTGTAGGAGCAACTACCGAATATTTCTGTGTAAAATCACGGCGAACCTTCTCTCCTCTACCGTCTGTCGTTTCAATATAACCGTTCAAAGTAAAATCTCCTGTCTTAGAGCATATGGTCTCATATATTCCCTTTTTGGAAGTGATGGGACGACCGCCGATATAAATTACCGGGCGATTAGTCGTATCGACAGCAGCCATTATAATTTGTGCAGAAAATTTTCCTCCCTGCACCACTGTTTGCGACTGTGGTATCACATAGGCATTCAATTCATTTACTCGAATATCTTTCACATCAATATTCGCAATCAGAGAATGCAGAACCTCGCCCTCCGCATAACGCACATCGCTCTGCAACTTAGACAAGAGTGTAACCGCAGCAGCTACAGGCATGCTTTCAAACATATATTGCTGCCAATTCTTTCTTAACGCCTGTCCTTCCTTCGGTACCTCTGTACTCAAATTACCGGCAATTATCTTTTTCTGAGCCGGATCATCTATCATTTCCAAAATCCGGTTTCTATAAGAATTAATGGCATGGTAGAGTTGTTCTCCTTGCCCTCTTTTTGGAGCCAGCATGATATGCGTAGCTGCCTCCAAATCCTCTTTATTCTGTATATTCTGAACATCACCGTCCTCACCATCGGCCTCTTTGACTATCTCAATCTTCAGTGCAGCGGCATAATTATATAATGAATCCGAAATCCGCTTAACATACTGAGCCTTATCATACCACTCCTTTACTTTTGCCGGATTGGATTTCAGTTGAGACTCAAAATTATCATAAATCGCCTGATTGGATAGGGTGGCACTGGAAGTGGTTCGGTTCAGACTCTGCTCCACCAAAGAAAATCCGTTCAATACATCCGTCGATACATTCAGCGCCAACATAGCCATCAGCACCACGTACATCAGATTGATCATCTTTTGTCTCGGCGAAGTCCGTTGCTTTTTTACTCCCATCGATCTTTTCTGATTTTTAAAACGCTACTTTATAATTAAAGGGGCTGCTGGGCTCCTCCACCATTCTTGGGCATATTTACAGTTAAAGCCTGAATCATACGTGTATAGACACTGTTCAGTTCTTCAATCAACTGAGCCATGCGACGTGTCTGATCATTGATCTGATCTATGGCTCCAACTTGCAGACTGACACTCTTCAACTGCATTTCATAAATTGTATTAATACTGGTCAACGTACGATTCAACTTATCCATCTCCTCGGAATCCTGAGTCAGATGACGTGCCTGTTCTCCCACCTGACGCAAGATTTCTGTCAGTTCCTTAAGTTCTTGTACATAATTCTCTGCCGCTACTCCAATTTCCGGATTACAAGCAGATTTAGCCTGCTCCATCAAATCCTTGTTAGCTTCCTGTACAATTTCCAATAATTTCTGGGTATCTACCGCCGCTGCAGCAGAAACAGCTGAAACTGTAGCAACTTCAACAGACGAAGCGTAAGCAGCCACCTCACCAGCCTGCTCCTGTCTGACAGGAACGGCTGCAGGTTCCATATCCGTATCTTCACGCTTCACTTTCTCAAAATCGTGTATATCCTCCAATTCGTCCGGTTCATCTTTTTTCGCATCAAACGGACGATCGAATCCGGAAATAATAAATACAAAAACCTCAGTACTCATACCGACAAAAAGCATTAAGTCCGCTCCTTTAATATGAGTCAATTTAAACAGCGCACCCAAAATTACAATGGCTGCCCCCCAGCTATAAGCATAATTCAAGAAACTTTGTCCCGGCACAGAATCCATCCAACGCTGCAAACGTGCAATTATATTATTCTTTTGTCCTGCCATAGTTCTTATTTTTGATTATTTTCTTTTATTATTTCCTATCATTGAACGCACACAGCGAAAACCAACATACGAACGTGGCTGATTTTGGTATTCGTAGGAACGCCAAGCCGAGCGAATCATTGATTCCGGATCCTTCCAAGAACCACCACGAACGGATTTCTTTTTCAAACGGTAGGGATCTTCCTTTGCTGCCTGATACTTCAACTCTGGATTCATATCGCTCATGCTTTCAACTCCGGCCTCGGTATATACGGTACTTGTCCATTCAGCCACATTACCCGCCATATCGTACAGCCCATTCGAATTAGGCGAATAAATACCGACCTTTGAAGTAATCAAATTGCCGTCTTTGGTATAGTTACCGCGATCCGGCTTAAAATTAGCATAATAACAACCTTTATCACTCTTCACGTCTTTGGTCTCCCATGGGAACAAGTTACCTTCTTTTCCTCGAGCAGCATATTCCCATTCTATTTCAGTAGGCAAACGGTAAGGCATAATTTGCGCATCAGCCATGCCCAAACCTTTTTTCAGGAACTCCGTACGCCAAACACAAAAAGCATTAGCCTGCTCCCAAGTAACCCCCACTACAGGATAATCGTCATAAACTGGATTGCTAAAATACAACTGCATATAGCGTTCGTTCTCAGAATTCCGGAAATCATTCACCCAACAGGTAGTATCCGGATAAATATTCACGATATAAGTATTCAGAAAATCATAAGCGCTTGACAAAGGACGTGTAATGGTTTCATGAACAATTCGTCCCTCATCATCCAAATAAGCAGTATCCTTTGAGATCATAACGATCTGATCTTCCGGCAATGCATGATCTGTATTTAAATCCCGTTCGTTCGGATTGATTCTGTTCTTTCTCAAAGCAGCAGCTGTATGATCATAAACCTCATATTTATAGTTCATTTGCCGGGCATCAAGCATTTTTACCCCTGTAACCGGATGAATTACATACACACTTTCAATCGCCCGCAATTCATCCTCATTGGGTTTTTTCCAAGGAATCGGTTTGCTCCAGTTCAAATGTGGAGTCACCGGATTGCCATACTTATCTTCTTCTATTTTATAGGTTTCATCTCCTCCGTAGGCAGGATCAGCCAAACGCTCCCGGATAATGGAATCACGCACCCAAAAGACAAACTGCCGGTATTTGGCATTGGTTACTTCTGTCTCATCCATCCAGAAGCCATCAACCGACACTTCCTTCGAAGGAGCATTCTCCCCCCATAAAGAATCTTGTTCCTGAAGCCCGACATTCAGATACCCACTGTTTATGGCAACCATACCATAAGGCACAGGCTCACGATAAGCCACTCCGCGTATACCCGTAAGCTCTCCTCCTACGGCAGACGAGTTCGAAGGCCCAAGACAAGAACTCAATGCCAAGGATACACATAAGGCAGTACCGATCCAAACATTCTTTTTATTCATTATAATATTCTTACGCTTTTATGTTTATTCTTTCCTTTCTTAAACAAATTCAAATCTGTCTGATAACTCAGTGTAATCTCATGACTTCCATTCAAAGCTCCAATTGCAGAAGTATACATTTCATAAGAATAGCCTAAAGACACTCCCATTACCTTACCACCAAACAGAAGGGTCACGGAATTGGTAGGACTATAGGAAAAGCCACCGTAAAGATTTATTCGCCCCCCCTCATAAGCAACCCTGCAACTGATATCCCCCCGATATACCATAAAGTCACTGCGGAACATGGCAGAGGTATACATTTTAAACAACGGATTTTTAAAAGAAATATTGTATCCGCCAAAAAAATAAAAGGTTTGTGGCACAGATATCTGGTTGTTTTTTTCCTCACCATACGCTATTTCCGGTCCCGTGAGATGAAAGGCTGAAACTCCGGCATACCAATCCTTATGCTTATAATACAAACCAAAATCCAAATCAAAGCCAGCGCCGCTGACATCCGATGTCGGAAAAGCAGGATCACTGGAATCAGCCAGATCAAGACCAGAACCGTCAAATCCTTCGCTCAGCATTCCGAATCGGATTCCCCCACTCAGGCTACCTCCCCAAAGCGGCTGATGATAAGCGTATTGGAGATAAAACTTTTTATGAGCAAAAAGTCCGGCCTCATCACTTAGGAAACCAACTCCCATTCCATGTTTCGGATTCAGGAAGAACACCGGAAGGTCAACGCCTGCATAAAGTGTGGCCGGAGCGTTCTCAAACCCTACCAATTGCATAGCATAAGCAGCCTCGACATTCAGTTTTCCACTCAAACCCGATGTTGCCGGATTATAAAATGTCTGCATGTCCCAATATTGCGAAAAAGCCGGATCGTACTGTGCACTCAGGGGCAGTCCGCATACATGCCCCATCAAAAACATCATCACGATTCTTTTGCTTCGCACTTTGCTTATTACAATGCGCCTTATCTTCATTCGAATGACAATATTTTTTATTCAAATATAGAAAAAACGGACGCCATAAGCGTCCGCTAAATTCATTTGATGCCTTTAATACTCATCTTCATTGAACAAGAAGTCCTCTTTTGTCGGATAGTCAGGCCATACATCTTCAATAGTTTCATAGATCTCACCTTCATCCTCCATTTCTTGCAGGTTCTCGATCACTTCCAAAGGAGCACCGGAACGCATGGCATAATCAATCAATTCATCTTTTGTGGCAGGCCATGGCGCGTCTTCCAACTTTGATGCAAGTTCCAAAGTCCAATACATAATTTATTTTTTTAAGTTATCAAGTCAAAATAATATTATATCTTTAATTGGACGCAAAAATAATACTATTTTCCAAATCCACAACGTTTCTGCCAAAGATTTTCTTCCCTGCCTTCTATAAAATTCAACTTTAATGCCAGAACAAACAGAAAATCCGACAAACGATTTATATAAATCAAAACCTCGGAAGGACCTGTTTGTTTTTTAACTTGAGAATAAAGAAGACGCTCTACCCTGCGACAAGCCGTTCTGCTCCAATGGCATAAGGCAGCTGAGCAACAGCCTCCCGGCAAAACAAAGCCCTGTGGCATAGTTATTTCTTGCTGAACCCGATCGATATACGCTTCCAAACCGGATACTTGAAAAGCGATATATTCTCTTTGCTCATTTGAAATTTTAGGAAAAGAAACAATCGTCCCCACTTCGAACAGAAAATTTTGTATATCCACCAATATTTTTTTTTCTGCATCCGGAATATTTTGAGACAAGACACACCCCAGACAAGCATTTAATTCATCCAGCCCTCCGTATATTTCTATCAACTCATGATCTTTACCAACTCTGTGACCATTTACCAAAGAGGTCTGTCCCTGATCTCCCGTTCTGGTATAAATACTGTTTTTTCGCATTTCAGTCCAAGAAATTTACTTTATAATGTTGTTTAAAACGCTTCCTATCAAAAAAAACAAGCAGATAATCATAAAGATCAAAAGTAATCCCACAATATTTACTGTCACTAATTATTTGGGCACAAGTTTCTCTCTGCTCACGAGACTTGACACGCAAAAGCAAAGCAGAGTCTGATGAAACTATCTCAGACAACTGTTTTAATAAAGGAAACAAGTTTTTTTTATCTGCATTCGTATAAAACAAAATTTTTTTCCCGTGAAGTCCTGGTAAAGCATCCTCACCCTTCCATTCCGCAGAACAACTTCCGGCTGCCATATAAGCAATTTCATCTGAAGGAATTTCTCGATGACAAACAAATACATCCGGATGTACATAATTTGCCAATCTAAATAAAAAACGGCGACACTTGCGCATATGAGAAAACCGCCCCCATAAGCCGACTGGATACTCTCGATCCAACTTTTGATAGGCATAATAGCAACTACGTTCAAAAACCACCCCCGTTATAAAATCGAAAGCAAACGGGGAATGAACTCCATATCCACAACGGTATCGAAAACGTAAAAACCATTCCAACCAATTTCTAAATGCTCTCATCTGTTTCTTGCATTATTTTAACTACAAAAATAAAATAAAAAACAAACACCACAGAGTCTAAAACTCATTTTTTCAGACAATATACATTAATCTATGTTATTCAGCATATTCTATTAGCCAATCGTATTTGCATAAAAGAAAAAATCCCATTATATTTGCAACATGTTTTTCATGGTATTAGATTTAAGGTTAACAAAGGTTGGAGTACAGCGGTACTCCTTTTTTTATTTTTAGCCACTATTTAAAATACGACAAATCGATTCGGACAGAAGAATTAAGAAATTATTTATCCGACCTATATTTCATTGGATCAAAGAAGAGCCTCATGCAATATTTTATTCGTTAATTATACTTAACTCAGAGAAAGATTTAACGTGACATTGACAAAGCCAAACGATTTATTCTCTATCTTTATCCCGAAATACCTAGAAACAATAATTATTAACCCTTAATTTACACGCAAAATGAAGAAAATGTACTTAATTTTCTCGTTGCTTCTCATGATTTTGGGAATCAACACGGTGTATGCCGGCGTTACTTGGGGAGGTTCCATCACCGATCCTAGTACACTGACGAATGGTAGCAAGATTGCCATTCACACCAATCAGGCACAGAATGCCGCCAATCAAACTTACAAATTCCTGTCTGCTTTACAGGATAACATTGTCTATACAACAATGTCTGAATTAAGTATGGAACGCTATGCTGTATTTACAATGGAAACAGCAGCCGGAAAGACTGTAAAAAACGAACAGGCTTATTATCTGAAGAACGACTACAATGGCAAATATGTTACATACGTATTTGTTGACGCACCGGAATCAGACGGAGGTAGTGTTCTTGAAGACGGTTCATTGGAAATGCGTTTGCAGTTTACAGACGACATAAACAATGCAACTCCTATCATCATCAAATCTCTGAATAGTGCAGTTGATTGGTTCGGCTATAAATTAACTGCTGCCGACCAGGAAAAAGTTTCAGAAACCACAATGATGATTATTGCCGAATGCAAGGAGAAGAACAATCAGGTAATCGGTCTGAACAGTAACTTCTCTGCACCTTACATTGCAAGCCACGGTGACTGGGCAGCTTGGTGGGAAGTTTCTGAACCTATTGTTACAGAAGCATATCTCGAGGATCTGGCAAGTCTTTATGAGAAAGTTAAAGACCTCAACTACAAGGGAGGTACTGCTCCTGGATGCTATGATGAGACCTTGATTGCAAATTATGAAAAAGCTAAGGAAGATGCCAGATATCTGGTTCTCGAAGCGCTAAGCCCAACAGAAGAAGAAGCTAAAGCTTGTTTGGAGGCTCTTGAGGATGCATACTTCTCTGTTCTGAACGCTGACGAAGCTCCGGTACATGAAGGCTATTTCCGCATTCAGAACGCATATCCGGGCTTCATTGAGACTCAGGGTGAAGATGCCATTATGACTATGTTTGCTACCAATAACGGTAAGATGCAGTGGAAAAAATATGATGAAAATGATGCCACAATGGTTTGGAAGTTCATTGACCGCAAGGACGGCACATGGTTGCTTTACAATGTAGGTACAGGCCAATATGTAAGTGGCGTATCTGGCGGCCAATATGTTCTTTCTAATGACTCAACCAACAACTCTATCAAGTTCACGTCTTTAGGACAGAGCCAATTCAACATCTTCAAGCCGGGATACAACGCTATGCACACAGAAAGCCATGCAAGCGGTGCCGGTAAGAGCGGAAACATCGTAGTTTGGAATGGTGGTTTGAACACAGCATCTGCTTGGTACGTTACAAATGTTGCGGAAGAACAGATTCCAGGATTTGAAGCTATCGGTGATCAGAATATGCTAAATAGAGAGTTGGAAGTTCTCTATAATAAAGCGAGCGAGAAATATGCGATCGGTTCAAGCTTCAAGATTGAGAAAGATACTGCGAAATGGTTGGTAAAACTTGATGATTTAAAGAATGATCCGGGTGTAGTATACTCTAACTCAGACCACAACACCCAGAACCCAAGCAGTCCAGACGGACAAGGATATGAAGGACTTTTGGATGCAGACTCTGTCATGACCCCAAGCGGTTCTGAAAGAACCTACTGGCACTCAAACTGGACAAATATTATTAAGGATGGTTACCTGCAGTTCAAGCTGAACAAACCGGTCAGTGCATTTGCCGTTTCACTTCTCCGCAGAAAGAATATCAATCAGGCAACTGAAATTTACTTTGCTGTAACCAATGATACAGTAAATGGTGAGTGGATCAGTGTAGGCAGCATTACAGGTTTGGCTGCAAATACAGGAGGATGGGCAGACTCACTTCTGACTTACCAGTCCAACGGTTTCGATTTGGGCGGTTCATATCAATATGTACGCGTAACATGGAAGTCAGCAAGAAACTTTACTCACTTTGCAGGATTCCACTTCCAGGAGGCCGTTCTGGATCCAGAATGTCAAAATGCGAAAATGGGCGAACTGGCAAATAACCTGAAATCTGAGTTGATTAAAGCTTCTAAGTTATTGAGCGAAAACAAAGCAACCCGCGAAGCTATTAACTCTCTGACAGAAGCTTACAACGCATATATTGCTGTATTGGCTGACCCGACAGAATTGAAGGCAAAATTAGACTCTATTACAAAGGTTGCCAACTATGCAGCAACTCCTAGCATGAAAGCACAAGATGGTTCTGACGAATTTACAGCAGGTTACCCGGGTGTTTACACAGATGACGCTAAAAATGCACTGCTCGCAGCTGTTGCAGACGCTCAGAGTTATGTTGACGCTAACGACGGAAGCGGAACATATGAAAAAGACCAAATTGCAGCATATCTTGAGAAATTGAACACAGCACTCGCCACATTCAAGGCTACAGCTCCTGAACTGAATGTTACTACTGCGGATAAGAATGGTGTTTGGTATTACCTTTCAGCCAGCCAGCACTACTTTAATGTAACAGGCAATGCTCAGAACACTGCTGGTGAAGGCGACAATTTGCAAATCCGTAAAGGTAGACTCTATGTCAATGCGGATCTGGTAAACGATCCGTTAAACGACGCAAAGATCAACGTAACAGGAAACAAGACTCTTGACGAATTAGGCGTGAGCGATGATTTTGCCAAATGGCGTTTCGTTTCAATGGGAGATACAGCTGTAGCTATTCAGAATAAGGGTACAGGTCTCTATATTGGCCAGAAGACAGTTGGTAACGCTGGTTTAAGCATCACTCCGACAGCTTTCAAGGTGAGCGAACTGGGTTATGCAACCTTCCTGCTCGAGGGATATCGTTATAATGGAGAAACAATCAATCCGCTCCATGTTCAGACAGAGGGTCAGGTTATTGTATTCTGGGCTAACAAAGATCTGGGTGGCGGTTCATGCTTCGACATTGAGCCTACTAATGAGGAAGCATCATCAATCAACACAACTCCGAATATTGAGTATGTAATCAGCGGTAAACTGTATGCAAAATGTTACCCTGTTAGCGCTTCATGCGCAGGCGACAACATCAACTTCATGGGAGCTGCATACGAAATCGCAACTATCGATCAGGATAAGAAAGAATTGACATTGACTGCAGCTGAAGATGACTATATCGAAGCTGGTAAGCCATTCTTCTATATCGCAGGTGGTGATGAAATCGTAGCTTCTCAAGATACAACCTTGATGTTCCTTGAATTGGCAGACGACAAGGTAATTGCTCCACAGCCAAAGACAGTAAACGGCTTGGTTGGTAACTATTATCCGACTGAAGTAGCTGCCGGTTTCGGAATCATCAAGGATGAAGAAGGTGTTCAGAGCATTGGCGCAACAGGAAAGAACGAAGAAATCGGTTGGAACACTGCTTACATCGATGCATCTCAAATCCAGAACGCAGGACAGCCAGGAGAAATTGTTGTTTCATTGTCTGGCGATCTGACTACCTCTATTAAGGATGCGATTCTGAACGCACAGCTTGGAAACGTAAATGTATACAGCATTGACGGTATTCTGATCAAGAAGAATGTTAAGGCTTCTGAGGCTGTTAAGGGATTGGCAAAAGGTATCTATATCATAGGTAACAAAAAAGTTGCTGTTCAGTAAATAGCCACACATAAAAAAAGAGAGGGTAACGATGTGTTACCCTCTCTTTTTTTATTATTTTTGCAGAAAGTATAAAGCATTTAATAACTTAAACCCAAAAATATGGCAATCTTTCTGAATAAATACCAGCACTATTTAATCTACGCACTAATATTGTGGATTCTTTTAGGCATATACTACGGGGATGTCATGTATGTGGCACAACAGAACAGTTTCTTCTCCACCGAAGGGATTCTCATGAATTTCCTGACATCACACTACCCTTATGGTTATCTTTGGTATATAGGCAGGGGATTTCTTCAATTATTTTATTATCCGCTTTTAGGAAGTGCCCTCTATACCTTTATCCTGATATCCATATCTATTCTTTTAAGTTACGTATTCAATTTGAAAGGACGTTGGAAAGTTCTACAATTCATTCCGGGTTTACTATGGATCGCATTTCTTTTCTTTCAAGGTTTCAATATCTACTATCAGCATGAAACAGGAAAAATTATCGGTATACCATTCTGCATTCTAATTATCCTAACTCTACAGAGTCTGTTTATCAGGACATTCAATAAAAGAACTATTGGCTCAGCACTTATAATAGCAGATACAGAAAAGAAACGGAACCTGTTTAACAATATACTGCTTGTATTGGTTTCATCTCTTCTGATCATAGGCAATGAGATCTACCGTCCTTATGTGCGCCCGACAGTAAAAATGCAAAAGGCGCTACAGAATGAAGACTGGGAAACAATGATCAGAACAGCCAAAGATTGCGATGTCATAGTCCGTCCTATTGCTGCATACTATGCCATAGCCTTAATGCAGACAGGACAAATCACACAATCTCTATTTGACATAGATTTTAACTACTCAGAAATATATCTTCACGACCGAAACGGAGACAAAGATTACGGCGCAGCATATTATCAGGCTGATGGTAATTTTCACGCCGGTCTGCTTAACAGTGCTTATAAGAATGCAATGGAACAACTGACAATGGATGGTCCGAATGCACTCAATCTTAAAATGCTTGCAGAAACCTCACTCCTTAATGGGGAAACTGAACTTTGTAACAAATATCTCACAATCCTGAGTAAATTACCTTTTGAACATAAATTTGTAAAAAAGATAAAAGAACTCAATCAAAAAAAGGAACAGATTGAAAACGATGAACGCCTAAGCAAAATTAAACGACTGATTCCTGTGGAGGAAAGTTTTGAAACATGGTACAGAGAACCACTTTTTCTAGGCTATAATATAGCCTTACTTCAAGGACGGTCCATGGAAGCCTTGGATGCTTCTCTTGCAGCTTGTCTGTATACAAAACTTATGCCGGATTTTCTTATACGCACCCAACCCCTGATCGACTCTACCCTAAAAAGAAATATAGAAGATGCTCTCACTATGGAAGCCAGTAAAAACAATAAAATCAGTGAAGCATTTCACATTGGAACGCTTTCACTTCAAAAATACAATCTATTCATGAACTCAGCCGCCCCATATCGCAAGAACAGAAAGGAAGGGGCAAAAAAACTGAAAGAACAATTCCTTGGTTATTACCCCTACTATTATTTCTTTGGAAACATTAAGTCAGAGAATAAAGAAAAGGCCACAAAAACCGAAAACAAACCACAAATTAATTAATGACAAATGCGCAAAATCATATATTTACTGACTATAATAAGTCTGACAACCCTATATGGTTGTCATAAGGAACATAGTATTCCTTCAAAATATGTATATTCGAAGGACAGCCTGAAGATCTTTCCAGACTACAAGAATATTATAATTCCCGCCAATATCGCTCCGATGAACTTTCAAATAATCGGTGATGCCAAAGAAGTCCTTGCAGAGGTATGTGCTGGTGATATAAATCTTGTCATCACCGCAAATTCTCGGAATGAGATTATTTTTGAGGAAAAAGTCTGGAAACAATTAATCAAAAATGAGCACGGAAAAGGAATAAACATACATATCTTCACAAAAGGCGAAAAGGAATGGATCAGATATGAAGATTTCAAGATGGATGTAGCGTCTCCGATTGACCGATATCTATCTTATAGACTTATTGAACCGGGTTATGAACTATACCGTCAAATGGGACTTTACCAAAGAGATCTGGAATCTTTTGAAGTAAAAACCATCTACGAAAACAATCAGGTACAAAATACAGAGAACAACCATTGCGTCAACTGCCACAATTTTCAGAATTATTCCACAGACAGAATGCTTTTCCACGTAAGAAGTGCTCATGGCGGAACCGTAATCTACAATAAAGGGAAAATAGAAAAAATGAATCTGAAAAATGACTCGATACTTGGTCCGGCAGTTTACCCTACATGGCATCCGAAGATGAACCGTATTGTATTTTCTTCAAACATGACCGGACAAAGCTTCCATATGCTTAGCAAGGAAAAAGTCGAGGTTGTGGATTCTGAGAGTGATCTCATATATTATGATGCAGACCGGAAAAGTATCCGAAACATTTTCAAGACCAAGAGCTGCCTTGAAACATTTCCTTACTGGAATCCGGAAGGAAACAAACTGTACTATAGTGCCGCATATCTGCCGCAACTTGATACAATTTCCGACAAACAGGCATATGCATTCTTCCTGAATCATTTCAAGGAAATCAAATATGACATCATGTCAATCGATTTTGATCCGGAGAAGGAAATATTCAGTAACCCACAAGTTGTAGTCAACTGTAGCGCCGAAGAAAAAAGTGCAGTTGTCCCGAGAGTAAGCCCCAAAGGAGATTTCCTACTCTATACAAAAGGCGATTACGGGCAGTTTCATATCTGGCACAAAAGTGCTGATCTTTGGGTTAAGAATTTGCGCACTGGGGAAGAATACGCTTTAGCTGAGGCAAACAGCAATGATGTAGACAGTTATCACAGTTGGAGTAGCAACGGAAAATGGATTGCCTTCAGCAGCCGAAGAGATGACGGAAACTTTACACGTATTTATCTAACATACTTCGACCGGAAAGGGCAAGCACACAAAGCATTCATGATTCCTCAAGAAAGGCCGTCCGACAACACATTGCTTCTCAAGAGTTATAATGTACCGGAACTGACAAAAGAAGCGCTTAAGTGCGATGAGAATGCATTCAGACAGGTCATCTACAACAAAGATGCACAGAATGTCCAATATAGTAATCGATAAAATCATAATCGAGTAGGAGGAAAACGAAGTAGTTTTCTTCCTACTTTCGTTTTCCGACCTC
>OKWR01000987.1_pt1 | contig 22273 bp, 18 predicted proteins | sample 1607101 | NCBI WGS metagenome assembly OKWR01 (sample SAMN04414076, study PRJEB24778) | human gut metagenome | material: faecal | host: Homo sapiens
TTTGTTCGCAGCGAAGATAGAGATTTCAATTATGAGCCAATTTTTGACTGCTTACGGATAATTCATATTGTTTTTCATTTCACTTCAGCCAAATTCCTTTAGCCGTACCATTTATCATCTTCAATATCTGCACTCTTCCAATAAAGGCCTGCAAAATAAATACCGTAGTAGGAACTATCAGTATACCTTCTATACCATAATACTTACAACAATACTTCATCAACGGAATAGAAACCAAAGCAAATGACAAATAAATGATTAGTTGCAAACGTATTTTGCTCGTTCCATTAATAAGAAACATATACATATTTCCTCCCGTCTGACATAATACATATATTGCCATACAAAATGATAATGAAAAAGATACAGCTACAGAATCACCAATCCAAAATTTATATAAGAGATCAGAACTCAGTACCATTAAAACTAAAATAGGAATACATAACAACCATAATTTCTCCAGTTTTTCTAGCGTACCACGCATCCAATTATAATCTCTCTTAATATAAGCATCAGTAAATGCTGACCAAAACGGAGTCAAAATAATATTTGCAGCCATGTTAAGTACATTAAAATACTTATAAGCAATATTATATTGCGTAACTGCTTCTGGGCCTTGCACTCTTGACAAAATGATATTAGTAAGTTGAAAAATAAAAAGCATAGAAAACATAACAACAAAAAACTGTCCACCCAAACCAACAACACTCCGCACCAACGAAAAGCGAACGTCACGCAACGAAGGGGCTACAATCTTGTATTTTTTAGTTTGATACACAATAATAGAAACAATTAAAAGAAACAGGCACGGTATAGCTGAAAAAGAAACAGCCAAAGCACTCAGACTTCCCTTTGTGGTTTTAGTCAATACATAGACACAAGCAAAAGCCAGTACCTGACCACTTGTACTTATAAGCGAAGCTAAAGCAGGCTTTTGATCTGCCGTCAGCATGGTAGTAAAGACACTTGCCACAATGTTCAGGCAAAAGAAGCATGCCAACAAACCGAAAACCAGACTCAGCTCATCCTTATAAACAGGATCAATATTTAAAATACGACTCCAATCCAAATAATTATTCACCACCAAGGTTATCAATAAAATTACGGAAAAGAGCAAGAAGAGCACTGCATATGTAGTACTGACATATTCTTTTGCCAACTTCATATCCCCTTTTGCTTTTGCCTCAGCAAAACGATTACGAAATCCGTGGGCAAACCCCAAATCAAAATAAGACAGCCAGGCAATAATGGAACTCAACGTCAGCCAAATGCCATACTTCGTAGGATTAACATAACCGATGGTCAATGGAACGACCTGCAAGGAAACTAAAATACTTATACATTTCAACACTAATGAAACGGCGATATTTTTCTTCACCGCAACACTACGCTCATTCCCCTTAGTGAAATAAGCACTAACTTTATCTTTTATATACTGAAACTTCATACGTTTATGATTGTATCACTAGCAAGATATGCAATCTTCCGCCTGCAACATTACTAATCTTACACCCCACACATTAGTAACGTGTGGGGTGACACGTTACCAACCTTCCGGCATACACGTTACTAACCCTTAAAAGATCCTGTTCTTTTCCGAAAAGAACAAGGTCTTTAAAAAAAAGAACAGGACGTTTTCATTGAAAGAACAAGAGCTTTTTAAAATTTGACCTGTTGTTTTTTCCATAACGGCATCTACATGCCGAAACGCCTTATTTTTCCTTCAGATCTTTCAGCCTGCTCGCAAACGCCCTGCCCGTCGGCATTCCGGCTGAAGGATATGCATTGTGAAATGTTTCAGCCGGAAAATATCCTTCAGGAAAAACGATTCCCTAAGAATCGGAGGAAGATCAGTTCGGCTGAAACATTCCACCCCCAGCTGAAGGATTCCTGAACCCAATCCTTCAGCCGGAATGCCCACGGGTAGGGCGTTTGCGAGCAGGCTGAAGCTTTTGAAGGATTTTTCAGGGTATTCCCTATAGAGCATGACGGATGACCATATTCCATTGAAAAAAGTAAGATATCTTCCCAAGCAAAGTAACACCACTTACTTGGTCCACGAAGTCCGCATACTTTTCTTTACAACAAAACAGACCTCACAGCCATCTCATGCCAATGACGATAATCCCCCATCGGCAAAACATGCTCCGACCACACTTTCCGGTAAATTCCATCGTGCAAAATGATGTACTCACCCAAACAGCCCTCCGCCTCATCGGCAGGAACAGAAACCATCACCACATATTCCACACAATCCGGGACACGAAACAAAGTCAGCTCACTTTTAGAAAACAAACCGCTCAACCTACAGGCGGAACGCTCGAAAGCCACCCAATACGCGCCAATGTCATACAGATGAATGAATTTATCATTATTCTTTTCCCTGGCTAAAATTTCCTTATACTGATTCTGAATCAGCTGCTGGAGCCGGATGCCTGACGGCATGAATGTGGTTCTACACATTATTATACATAAGATTTATATTATCAGATCGTTTACTTCCCCATTAATCAAGGGATAACAATATTTAACGTAGCAAATGAAGTCATCTCTTCTTCGGCTCTTCTATCACTTCTATCAAGTCCGGCGAAAGCGTCGCCATGGCCATGGCTATCACCCCTTGCAGACTGATAACCACACGACGGTCTCTCGCACCTTTCACCTTTACAAACACCCCCTCGTAGCCCTCGAAGTCACCACCCGTAATACGGACTTTCGTACCTTTACGCAGGTTCACCTCATCGGGACTGAAGAAGATAAGATGCTCGTCATACGTTCCAGCCACAGCGATAAACTGCCTCATCTGATCATCGGGCACAATGATTTTCTGCCCGTTGCGGATATCAATCATATATTGAAAATACGGAAGTTTGAACTTCACCTTCTGAAGTTCGGACTGGACGGAATGAACAAATATCAGATCACTGATAACGGGAACCAGCTCACGCCTCTTGCGCCCGTTCCTTATACGAACTTCGTAACGCATGGGAATGAAATTGTTGATTCCTTCTTTATCCAACAAAGCCTTGATCTGCATCCCCCGGCGATAAGTGGCACGCATGGCAAACCATTGCATTTTTTCACTTGAAAGCATAGTTATGGAGCTTTGAAGTACAGATATATATCTGCATTTCAATCAATTACGAGAAGTTTCGTAAAGTACAAGAGGAATCGGCCTCTTGTGATTAAGCTGACCGGAGAAAAGCTATTTCAACAAATGGAGGATGGGAATCCGCACGATGTAGATGCAGCCTGTCGGGTCAACCGATGACCTTCCGCAGATTCCCGAACCGGACGGTTCTTATGTGTTAAATCAGAATTTATAATACCTATATATAAAAAAAGCGCGGGAATCTGTACCTGTTACTCGTCCCGCCCTACAAGGCCTTCGCATTGCCCAATCCAGTCTGAACGAGCAACGCAGAAGCCCACGCCGATATGTATAATGACACTTGAATGCACCTTTGACCGGCAAAGGCGCACCAAGGATATAAACATACCCCGCAGACACCTACTGTTGCTTTGTTTTGGCTGGATTTTAGAATTTGCGAAGTTCTGTAGAGCCAAGAACAAAACGTCAAGTAAACGTCTTTTCTATATATGTATATTTCCCACCTCCCTAACTTCCTTGCGGAAGTACCGGCGTGGAAAACGTGGCAAAGATAGCAATTTAATAAATAGGACGAAAATATATTCCGCTATTTTTAGTGATGTTTCTTTATTACTCAAAAAACAAACAAGAAACAGATTATCGGTATACTTACCTTGATGCAAATTCTTCCGGACGCATCATCGCCCAGATGGTAAGATATAAGATACAGCAAACAAGGCTACCTGGTACTCGGTACACGCCTACCCTGTCTGCATCACATGCTTGCCCGGTTCTTGGTATGAACTTGGCTTGTTCACCGCATCTCCCTGACTGACGGATGCAAAAACGTCACGCAGCAACATAGCCGTATTTGTTTATTCTAGCCATATCTTCCTTATATTTAATTATCTTTCTGTTGAAACTATGATTGTGGAAAAATTAACATAAAAAAGGCGTGAAACCAAATGGAATCACACCTAAACTATTATTAAGAGATTAATCAAACGGCAAGTAATTCTTTTCCCAAAAGATGGAGAGCCTCTTTAATCTGCATCTTCCTTATATCACTCGGCTTTTTAATACCATAGATATACTTGGAAAGAAGACTCTTGTTTATTCCCATACTACGTGCAACCTCTGACACATTTAGTTGAGGGAAACGTTTAAATATCATTGCTATCTCATTTTCATAATCCGGCTCCGCTGTATCGAAAAAACTGGATATATGAATATCCTCATCCAATGATTCCCAACGAACATCGTCACCAAACTTTCCTATCTTGAAATCAAGGCGCTCTCTGTCACTTGCATCCTTCAGCAAAGGGAATGCCTCTAAGGGACGGCTGAAAGTTTCTCCACCATCCGTTTTCATATAAATGCGGTTAGCATCAAACCAAATGTCTTTTATTGTATCCATAACTTTCAGTTTTAATAATCATTCTCCATGATATTTTTAATTTTACTAATACAATATAGGGATAAATATTTATCCCCACAAATAAATAAGCAAAAAAATAGCGACAACTCTTTTCGAACCACCGTTCCATAACCTATGATGTACAAAGGAACTGATTTCCCTCCTGTTTTCCTAACAATCATCATCCGGCACACGGGTTCTTGCGTGTCAGAGCAGAGCTGCCATTTAATTGGAAAGATAATAATTATCTAAAGAATATATTTGTAGTTAAAAAGTTTCCTACACAAGAAACTTTATCTATTTTTGTGGTATGAATACGAATTTGCAAAAAATAGGAGAACTTTTGGCCCAATGCCGAAAAAACAAAGGATTGACACAAGAAGAAGTCGGGGTGATGATTGGCGTCCAAAAAGCAATGGTTTCCAAAGTGGAAAACGGTCTGTGTGTTAATTTTGGCACTGTCAACCGCATAGCGGAGGCGTTGGGTGTCGAACCGATAGTGGCGCTCAAGTCCAAAAAGAAAGCGGACAAGAACCTAATCGATTATGTGATGACGGTCATTGTCGAATTTGCGCGCCGTCACGATTTGACAATCCGGGAGGCAAGCAATTATATCAGACGTTTCAAAGGCATTGATTTTCTCACCGAATTTTACGATGTGGAACACACGCTTTCTTTTAACGACTGTGTGGATGACCTGACCATCGTCTGCCAAAACAATGGAGGAACATTGCGATGATACTTTACCACGGTTCAAATACGGCAATCGACGGCATCGACCTCAACAGATGCCGCCCCTATAAGGATTTCGGCAGAGGATTTTACCTGACCGACATTAGGGAACAGGCCCAAAGGATGGCCGCAAGAACAGCGCGGATGTTCAGCGGAAACCCCACTCTGACTATGTTTGAGTTTGACCTCGAAGAAGCGCAGTCGAGCGAATTGAAAGTCAAGGTTTTCAAGGAGCCAGACTGGGAATGGGCACGTTTTGTCATGTCGAACCGCGATATAAACACTACTCAGCCTTGCCACGATTACGATATCGTAATTGGCCCTGTTGCCGATGATACCATTGCGCGCTTGCTACGTTTATACACCGAGAATTTTATTAACGAAGAACAACTATTGCACGAACTGACATTTTCGAAAGTGACTTCACAATATTTCTTTCACTCAGAGGCAGCGATTAAAATGCTGAAACGACTATGAACACGAATACCGCAAAATTCCTCTTTGAAGGAATATCCGCCGATGTAGTCCGTTATTTGGTGGAACGTAATGATATGGATTTGCAGGAAGCCATCTCCACATTCCACAATTCGGAGACATTCGTCAAACTGGAAGACTTCTCCACCGGCCTGTATATCGAAAGCCCGGCATACGTCTATGACCTGCTGATGTCGGAACTGAAAAACGGAAAGCTGGTGCAATAACAATAGGGCATTATTTATCTTCTGGTCATTTTATTCTTCAATCCATCCTACAATGTCCTGTGAAAGCGGACTGGTAGTAGAGCCGATTGAGGCAACCCATCTACCATTTTCATCAATCAGAAACTTATGAAAGTTCCACCCTATCTTGGCATCCGAAACCCCGTTTTCACTTTTATGCGTAAGCCATTGATAGAGGGGAGCTATATCTTTTCCCTTTACAGATATTTTAGCCATCATAGGAAAAGTCACTCCATAATTCAACGTACAAAACTCCTTGATTTCTTCATTCGTTCCGGGTTCCTGATGTAGGAAATTATTGGCAGGAAATCCGATAACGACAAAATCATCTTTTCCATATTTCTCATACAACTCCTCCAACTTGGCGTATTGGGGAGTGAAACCGCATTTAGATGCCACATTGACTACCAATACTTTCTTACCCTTGAATGTGGAAAGTGGCAAGTCCTTCCCGTCAATAGTCTTGACCGTAAAGTCATAAAAACTTTTTTGCTGTGCACCAGCTACCGATGTAATCATGGTTACAATTATGCTTAATATAAATGTTTTCATTTGAAATGCTATTTTATAATAGAACAATTCATGAAATTGAAAAGTTTTCTCTGAAAGAAAAGATTGGCGAGAGAAAATCATTATCTTTGTTCTTCTGAAAAAGAACAAAAGATATTTATGAGCAAACAAGGAACCATCATTGTGGTAGATGATAACAAAGGAGTGCTGTCGGCAGTAAAGCTATTGCTGAAAAATCATTTCGAACATATCGTCACACTGCCCTCACCCATCACACTGCCCGCTGCGTTACGTGAAGAAAATGCGCAAGTGGTGCTGCTGGATATGAATTTCAGCAGCGGACTGAATACCGGGAATGAAGGTCTGTACTGGTTACACGAGATAAAGAAAATACACCCCTCCCTGCCCGTAGTACTTTTCACAGCCTATGCTGACATAGACCTGGCAGTGCGCGGCATCAAGGAAGGAGCAACAGACTTCATCGTCAAGCCTTGGGACAATGCCCGGCTGATAGAAACCTTGCTGTCTGCCTGCCGCAATTCCTCCAAGAACAAGAAGAGAGCGGAAATCCCTAAAACCGTATCTTCTATGTATTGGGGAGAAAGCAATGCCATGAAGCAACTGCGGACGCTGATAGAGAAAGTGGCGCAAACGGATGCCAATATTCTGATTACAGGAGAGAACGGCACAGGAAAAGAAATGCTGGCAAGAGAAATACACGCCTTGTCCAACCGATACCGGCGGGATATGATAACAGTGGACATGGGTGCCATCACCGAATCCCTGTTCGAAAGCGAACTGTTCGGTCATAAAAAAGGCTCGTTTACCGATGCCCATACCGACCGTGCAGGTAAATTTGAAGCCGCCCATGAAGGGACTTTGTTTCTGGACGAAATAGGCAACCTGCCCTATCACCTGCAATCCAAACTACTCACCGCCATTCAGAGCCGGAGCGTGGTGCGAGTAGGAAGCAACGAACCGATACCTGTCAACATACGTTTGATTTGCGCCACCAATTGTAATTTGGAAGAGATGGTGGCCAAAGGCAAATTCCGCGAAGATTTGCTTTACCGCATCAATACCATCCACATCGAGATTCCCCCTCTGCGGGAACGCAAAGAAGATATTATCCCTTTGGCCGAACGCTTTATAGACCGGTTCTGCAAACAATATGACAAAGGAAATATCCTTCTTTCTACCGGTGCGCAAGAAAAGTTACGGACATATCCGTGGTATGGAAACATACGCGAACTGGAACATGCCGTAGAGAAAGCGGTCATTATCAATGAAGATGGTATATTGAGTGAGGAACATTTTCATTTTCCCCGAAAAATAGCGGCTCCTGCGACAGAAACAAGTGTCTCTACACTGGAAGAGATGGAATTGCAAATGATTCAGAAAGCGATAGAGAAATGCAACGGAAACCTCTCGGCTGTAGCGGCACAGTTGGGAATTACCCGGCAGACGCTTTATAATAAGATGAAAAAATTCGGATTATGACCTATTATCTCATCTCATTCTTCACGATGGTTCAGGATGACAAAACAAATAACAATAATCTATTTTTAAACAGGAACTAAAGGAACATTCAAACGAAATAATAAATAATTAAGCTGTGAAACAATTCTTCTTCCGCCTATTTACCGTACTGGTTCTAGCCATTGCCTGCACCTTACTAATCCAGCAGCGCAACTGGTTGTGGCTATGCGTAATCGTACCTTCATTCCTCGTTTCCATAGGCTGGTTTTACCGCCTGTACACTTTTAATACCCGGAAGATAGCCTTTCTGCTCGACGCCATCGAAAACGACGACCCCGCTGTTCGTTTTTACGAACATGCCTCCCCTGGCGATTCTTCCATGGTCAATGTCATGCTGAACCGTATCGCACGTATTTTGTACAATGTAAAACAGGAAACGGCACAACGCGAGAAGTATTATGAGCTCATCATGGACTTTGTAGAAACCGGCATAGTGGTACTGAACAGCAAAGGCTCCGTTTATCAAAAGAACAAAGAGGCCATGAATCTGTTGGGGCTGGATGTTCTGACTCATGTCAAACAACTCTCCCGCATCTCGGACGAACTGATGACTGCTTTGGAAAAAGCAGTTCCGGGTGACAAGCTGCAAATTCAGTTCAATACGGAACGGGGAACGGTGCATCTTGCCTTACGGGTGTCCGGCATCCGTATCAAAGACGAGGAACTCCGCATTATTGCCTTGAGTGATATCAATCGGGAATTGGATGAACGGGAAATAGATTCATGGATACGCCTTACCCGCGTGCTGACCCATGAAATAATGAATTCACTCACTCCGGTGACTTCCCTCAGCGAAACACTGCTGGCTCTTCCCGGAGCAGAAAATGAAGAAATGAAACAAGGGCTGGAAACGATTCACTCTACAGGTAAAGGATTGATAAATTTTGTCATGTCTTATCGCAAACTGACACGACTGCCATCACCTGAACCATCGCTGTTCTATGTCCGTCCTTTCCTGGAACGGATGATCCGACTGGCACAGCACCAGCATCCATGCCCCAACATCACCCTTTCCATCCTCGAAGCCCGGGAAGACCTGATAGTCTTTGCCGACGAGAACCTGATAGCCCAAGTGGTTACGAATCTGCTGAAAAATGCGATTCAAGCCATAGGTAATGCTCCCGACGGAAAGATCACCTTGAAAGCTTATTGTGATCCGCAAGAAAGTATCCGTATAGAGATAGCCAACAACGGTCCCGCCATTCCTCCCGATGCAGCCGGACAAATTTTTGTACCTTTCTTCACGACCAAAGAGGAAGGAAGCGGCATCGGACTGAGCCTGAGCAAACAAATCATGAGACTGAGCGGTGGCACACTGACCCTGCTGCCTTACAAGGAAAAGGGACAGGCCACTGTTTTTGTGCTGGTTTTTAATTAAAAATAAAAATGTACTAATGTGTCAGCCAATTACCATCCGGTACACAGCGCAGCCATTAGCAAATTAGCAAATTATTTAAAATGAAACATTCTCCTGAATTATTAGTTTATAAAGCCTCTGCCGGTTCGGGAAAAACATTCACACTGGCCGTGGAATATATAAAGTTGCTGATACAGAACCCACGGGCATACCGTAATATACTGGCTGTGACTTTTACCAACAAGGCCACTACCGAAATGAAAGAGCGGATTCTGAGCCAGCTATACGGAATATGGATAAAGGATAAGGATTCTGATCCCTATTTACAGAAAATCACAGAAGAACAGGAAATGCCCCAAGAAGACATAAGGACAGCCGCCGGTACGGCACTGCACTACATGATACACGATTACAGCCGCTTCCGGGTGGAAACCATTGACTCATTCTTCCAGTCGGTGATGCGCAATTTGGCACGGGAGCTGGAATTGGGTGCCAATCTGAATATCGAACTGAACAATATGGAGGTACTGAGTGATGCCGTGGACTCCATGATAGAAAAGCTGGACCGACAATCTCCCGTACTCTATTGGCTGTTGGAATACATAGAAGAAAGAATAGCCGATGACAAGAGGTGGAATGTTTCCGGTGAGATAAAGAATTTCGGACGAAATATCTTCGATGAAGGATATATAGAAAAAGGAAACGGACTACGGGAAAAATTACGGGACAAAGACTGTATCAAGAATTACCGCGAAACGCTGCAAGCCATTTTGGAAGAGGTGCAGGAACAAATGAAAGGATTTGCCGACCAATTCTTCGGAATATTGGATACAAACGGGGTGAAAGTAGAAGATTTGAAAAACGGCTCCCGAGGTATAGCCAGCTATTTTAATAAATTACAATCGGGTAAACTGGATGACAGTGTCCGCAATGTAACAGTGGAAAAATGTCTGGACTGCCCCGACGAATGGGTGAAAAAAACCTCCCCCATACGCAACGCTATCCTAGGTCTGGCAGAAAAAGAACTGATTCCTCTGCTGAATGAATCGGAAAAATACAGAAGCCGGAACAATATGCTGGCCAATTCCTGCCAACTCTCCCTGCGCCACGTAAACAATATCCGTCTGCTGGCCAATATAGACGAAGAGGTACGCGAATTGAACCATGAAAACAACCGCTTCCTGCTGTCGGATACCAACGCGTTGCTTCATAACCTGGTAAAAGAAGGAGATTCCTCGTTTGTATTCGAAAAGATAGGAACAACCATACGCAACGTAATGATCGATGAATTTCAGGATACTTCGCGTATGCAATGGGACAATTTCCGTCTGTTGCTGCTCGAAGGTTTGTCTCAGGGAGCAGACAGCTTGATTGTAGGAGACGTGAAACAATCCATCTACCGCTGGAGAAACGGTGACTGGGGCATACTGAACGGATTGAAAACAAACATCGAAGCCTTTCCCGTCAAAGTAAAGACACTGACCACCAACCGCCGGAGCGCCGCAAACATCATTCACTTCAACAACGAAGTGTTTACAGCCGCCTGCGAGGTGTTGAACAACATTTACAAGGAAGAACAAAAAAAGGAATGCAAGGAACTGAAGGAAGCCTACAACGACGTGTGTCAGGAAACATACAAAGATCCCGGAAAAGGGTATGTCAAAGTGGAATTTCTATCGGATACGGAAGACATGACCTATATGGAAAACACCCTGCACCACCTAGGAGAAGAAGTGGAGCTGCTTGTGGCGCAGGGCGTGCAACTGAAAGATATTGCCATCCTGGTGCGCAAGAACAGAAGCATTCCTTTAATAGCCGATTACTTCGACAAGAACACCTCTTACAAAATCGTATCCGATGAGGCATTCCGACTGGATGCCTCACTGGCGGTATGTATGATAATGGATGGCCTGCGCTACTTGTCACAACCCGAAAACCGGATTGCCAAGGCGCAACTGGCTGCTGCCTATCAGAATGAAGTATTACATAAAGGAATAGACCTCAACACTCTATTGCTGAACGGAATAGATGATTATCTGCCATTCGATTTCATAAAAGAAGCGGAGCAACTTCGCCTCATGCCACTGTATGAGCTGATGGAAAAACTTTTCAATCTGTTCCAGATGTCCTGCATCGAACAACAGGATGCCTATCTGTGCGCCTTCTTTGATGCCGTGACGGAATATCTGCAAAGCAATTCTTCCGAATTATCCGCTTTTATCACCTACTGGGAAGAAAAACTAGGCAGCAAAACCATCCCTTCCGGCGAGGTGGAAGGAATTCGCATTCTCTCCATCCACAAGTCCAAAGGATTGGAATACCATACCGTACTGCTACCCTTCTGCGACTGGAAAATGGAGAATGAGACTTACAATCATCTGGTATGGTGTGCTCCCCGGCAAGCTCCGTTTAGCGATCTTGACATTGTTCCCATCAACTATTCCACAGCCATGCAGCAATCCATTTATCGGGAAGAGTTCCTGAATGAACGCTTGCAATTATGGGTGGATAATCTGAACCTGCTTTATGTGGCATTTACCCGTGCCAAAAAGAACTTGATTATATATGGAAAGGCGGAACAGAAAGGAACGGTATCCGAATTGTTAGGAAGTGCCTTATCCGACATGACCGGAAAGAGCTATGCCACCGGAGAAGAAATATACGAACTGGGAACGCTCTATCTCTCATCTCACGAAGAGGAAAAACAAGTGTCCGGCAACAAGCTGCTGACTGTAGCCCGACGTTTGCCTATCCATCTGGAAACGCTGGAAACCAACATCGAATTCAAACAGTCCAACCGTTCTGCCGAATTTATCCGGGGAGAAGAGGAGACGGAAGACAAATACATCCGGCAAGGACAGTTGTTGCATAATCTGTTCTCCGTAATCCGTACCCCGGACGATGTGCCTCCCGCCATAGAACGCCTGCGTTTCGAAGGAATCATAGAGTCGGCACAACAGGAGGAACAAATACGAAAACTCACCGAATGGGCTTTGAGGCATCCGCTGGTCAAAGAATGGTATTCGGGCAGCTGGGAACTATACAATGAGTGTGCCATTATTTATCGGGAAAAAGGAGTGCTGCAAACCCGCCGTCCGGACCGCGTGATGATGAAAGACGGAGAGGTGATTGTGGTGGACTTTAAATTCGGTAAAAAGCGGAAAACTTACAACAAGCAGGTGAAAGAATATATGGATTTATTATCGGATATGGGATATGAGCATATCCGTGGCTATTTATGGTATGTATTTAACAACGAACTGGAGGAAATAGAATAATGGAAAGCTTTTTGAAACTGGTAGCAGCCGATTTATATAAACATACGGAAGGAAACCTGGCACATACAGCCGTGGTTTTTCCTAACAAACGTGCCGGACTTTTCTTTAATGAGTATCTCGCCCAAGAGTCGGAGTCACCTATTTGGTCGCCCGCATACGTCAGCATCAGCGAATTGTTCCGTAGCCTTTCTCCATGGGAAGTGGGTGATCCGGTAAAACTGGTATGCGAACTTTATAAGATATTCCGACGGGAAACTCAAAGTACGGAAACACTGGATGATTTCTATTTTTGGGGAGAAATGCTGATCAGTGATTTTGACGATGCCGACAAAAATAAAGTGGATACCGACAAACTGTTTTCCAATTTACAGGATCTGCGCAACATAATGGACGACTACACCTTCATTGACGATGAGCAGGAAGAAGCTATCCGGCAGTTCTTCCAGAACTTCTCCATCGAACGGAGAACAGCGCTGAAAGAACGGTTTATCTCTTTATGGGACGTATTGGGAAACATTTACAAAGGGTTCCGTGAATCCTTAGCTTCTCAAAACATTGCCTACGAAGGAATGATGTACCGCCACGTCATAGAGCACCTGGATGTGGACAAACTTCCATACGAGAAATATGTTTTTGTAGGATTTAATGTACTGAACAAAGTAGAACATACGTTGTTCACCCAATTGAAGGATGCCGGGAAAGCTGCTTTTTATTGGGATTACGACGAATTTTATATGAAGGAAAACAGACAAGCCGTCACCCATGAAGCCGGAGAGTTTATCCGCCGGAACTTACGCGACTTTCCTTCTCCTTTGTCCGGTGAGTTATTCAAAAATCTCTCGAAACCTAAAGAGGTACACTACATCGCATCTTCTACTGAAAATGCACAAGCCCGTTACCTGCCTCAATGGATACGAAACAATCTGACTACACCGGAAAAGGAAACCGCAGTCGTATTGTGTAACGAAGCATTGCTTCAGCCGGTCCTCCATTCATTGCCGGCAGAAGTAAAACATGTCAATATCACCATGGGATTTCCGTTATCGCAAACTCCTGTATATAGTTTCCTCATCGCCTTACTGGAGTTGCATACCCACGGATTTAATTTCAAAAGCGGCCGCTACACGTTTCAATCGGTTGTTACACTGTTAAAACACCCCTATACCCGGCAACTCACCGGTCAAGCCGAATTGTTGGAAAAAGAACTGACCCGGAACAACCGTTTCTATCCGTTACCCGGCGAATTGGGTAAAGATGAATTCCTTACCCGGCTTTTCACTCCGCTTTCCGGAAACCTGAATCTGTGCATACGCCTGTCCGAAACTTTGCAGCAAGTGGCAGGCATTTACCAGGCAAACACTTCCGGTACCGAAGACACAGATGCATTCAACCAACTTTACCGGGAGTCGCTTTTCAAAGCCTATACCACCATCAACCGGTTCCGCACACTGATAGAAGAAGATGAATTAACCGTACAGAGCGAAACATTCCGGCGATTGCTGGTCAAGGTCTTGTCAGCGACCAATATTCCATTCCATGGCGAACCGGCCATTGGTATGCAGGTCATGGGGGTATTGGAAACACGCAACCTGGATTTCCGCCACTTGGTATTACTATCGGTCAATGAAGGGCAGCTTCCCAAATCGGGAGGAGACTCTTCCTTTATTCCTTACAACCTGCGCAAAGCTTTCGGAATGACTACTATAGAGCATAAGATTGCCGTATATGCATACTATTTCTATCGTCTGCTGCAACGGGCAGAAAGGATTACCTTGATGTACAATACCAGTTCGGACGGACTGAACCGCGGCGAATGGAGCCGTTTCATGCTGCAATTCCTGATTGAATGGCCTCACCCCATCACACGTCAGTTTCTGGAGGCCGGACAGTCCCCCCAAGGCACCTCGCCTATCACTGTAGAAAAGACCCCGGATGTCATGCGCCGGATGCAAAGCCTGTTTGATGTCCGTGCCAATCCCAAAGCAAAATTTTCTCCATCAGCCTTGAACTATTACCTGGATTGTCCTTTAAAATTTTATTATAGGTACGTAGCCGGTCTCTCCGCCCCCGATGAAGTGAGTGCGGAAATAGACTCTGCCACATTCGGGAGTATTTTCCATTACGCCGCCGAGCATATTTATAAAGACCTGACCACTCATGGCAAAGTCATTAATAAGGAAGCATTGGAAACGTTGCTACGCAATGAAGTGAAGCTGCAAGATTATGTGGATACAGCATTCAAGAAATTATTCTTTAATGTTCCGCAAAACGAGAAACCGGAATATAACGGCGTACAACTTATCAACTCTGCCGTTATTGCAAGATATTTAAAACAACTTTTACAAAATGATTTACGTTACGCTCCCTTCACTTTTATTGCATCGGAAATGGAAGTGGATGAACCCATCGACATACAAACACCCAAAGGAGTCATAAAATCACGTATCGGGGGAATTATTGACCGTATGGACAGCAAGGATGGCACACTCCGTATTGTGGACTACAAGACAGGCGGTGATGCAGACACCCCACCCCATGTGGAATCTCTGTTTATTCCGGACAAGAAACGTTCCAACTATGTATTCCAGACGTTCCTGTATGCCGCCATCATGTGCCGCAAGCAACCAACGATGAAGATAGCTCCGGCCCTTCTCTATATTCATCGGGCCGCTACAGAAACCTATTCTCCCGTTATACAAATGGGCGAGCCACGAAAGCCCAAAGAGGCTGTGGAAGATTTCAGTAAATATGAAAAAGAATACCGTGAACGACTTCAAGGATTATTAGAAGAGATATTTAATCCGGAAAAATCATTTACCCAAACAGAAATCATAGAAAAATGTACCTATTGTGATTTCAAGGCACTATGTAAAAGATAGACTATAGTGGTTAGTGGTTAATACCTGCGGCATGACAGCGCAGTCCACTAATCACTAACCACTGATCTGCCACACTATTCCAACGCTCTCTGTCTGCAAAAGCATCCACAGAATTTATCTTCCACATTCTCTATCGGTGCTTTGAAAATACCATAGACGGAAGACCCCGAGCCACTCATGGCGGCATACACTGCCCCCAAATCATACAATTCATCTTTTATAGCAGCAATCTCAGGGAACTTTTTGAAGACACTATCTTCAAAATCATTCTTCATACTGTTTTTCCATGTTTCCATAGGTTGCTTTACAATTTCTTTCAAAGAAACAGCCGGACGCACAGGCTTTATTTCGGCAAACGCATCCCGGGTGGACACAAAGATATCAGGTTTAATCAAAATTATATGGTATCCCTTTAATGACAATTCCACAGGCTCGAACAGATTCCCTATTCCGGTAGCGAAAACAGGTTTGTTCCGAATGAAAAAAGCACAGTCTGCCCCTAGTTTTACCGCATATTCCTCCATCCGTTCCGTACTGAGTCCCAATGAAAATTTATCATTCAGAAGCTTTATCATACAAGCGGCATCTGATGATCCGCCACCTAGTCCGGCACCCGCCGGTATATGCTTGTACATGTGTATATCTACCGGCAACAGTCCGGGATAGTCTTTTTTTAATAACTTATAGGCTTTTACTACCAGATTATCTTCGGGTTCACCCTCCAAAGGAGATCCGCTTATGTGTAAAGTGTATTCTTTGTCATTGTTTTCCCGCCGCGTCACTTCCAGAGCGTCTTGCAGGTTTATCGGATAAAATATGGTTTCCAGATTGTGGTATCCATCCGGGCGCTTTTCTACAATATTAAGTCCCAAATTAATCTTTGCATTAGGAAATGTAATCATATTCTGTTCTTTAAATAGTTATTTTTAGTGTGTTTCGTTAGATTGTTGCCCGTTCTACAAAGATGCACGCCATCTTTTATCCGGACAGAGCGCCAAATATAGAACAAACTTTTCATTTTACCATATAAAAAAACCATTTACTGTCCAGATTGTTCATTTCTCCGTAGATTCAGGTTCATATTTCTTTTTATTATTTTTGGGAATGGACGAGTGTCCAACTCAGCAAAAAGTTCTATCTTTGCCCTACTTTAAACAGACGACAATGGCAGAAACGAGAAAAATGACACGTACTCCCAAAACTTCGAAAGCAAAGCCTGTTGACGAATACGGACATTTACAGCCCCAGGCACCTGAGCTGGAGGAAGCTGTATTGGGAGCCTTAATGATAGAAAAAGATGCTTACTCATTAGTAAGTGAGATTCTTCGTCCCGAATCTTTTTATGAACGCCGTCACCAACTTATTTATTCGGCTATTACCTCTTTGGCTTTACGCCAGCAACCAGTCGATATCTTGACTGTGGCCGAACAATTACGCAGCACCGGTGAACTGGAAGATGCAGGCGGTCCTTTTTACATAACACAGCTAAGCGGCAAGGTAGCCTCTTCCGCACACATAGAATATCACGCACGTATCATCGCGCAGAAGTTTCTTGCACGCGAACTGATTACCTTTACCAGCAACATCCAGACAAAGGCTTTCGACGAAACCCAAGACGTGGACGACCTGATGCAGGAAGCGGAAGGAAAACTGTTCGAAATCTCGCAGCAGAACATGAAGAAGGATTATACGCAAATCAACCCTGTCATCCAGGAAGCGTATGAGATGCTTCAAAAAGCGGCGGCACGAACGGACGGGCTGAGTGGTCTGGAAAGCGGTTTCCATGCATTGGACAAAATGACCTCGGGCTGGCAAAATTCCGACCTGGTGATTATTGCCGCCCGCCCCGCTATGGGTAAAACGGCTTTTGTGCTTTCCATGGCAAAGAACATGGCGGTAAATGCGAAAATCCCTGTGGCTTTGTTCTCTCTTGAAATGTCCAACGTACAGTTGGTCAACCGTATGATTGTCAACGTGTGCGAAATTCCGGGTGAGAAAATCAAGAGTGGTCAGTTGGCTCCGTATGAATGGGGACAACTGGATTATAAAATAAAAGAATTATACGATGCTCCGATGTATGTGGATGACACACCATCCTTGTCCGTCTTTGAATTACGCACCAAAGCACGACGGCTTGTACGCGAGCATGGAGTAAAAATCATTATCATTGACTACCTTCAGTTAATGAATGCCAGCGGAATGTCATTCGGTAGCCGTCAGGAAGAGGTCAGTACCATTTCACGTTCACTGAAGGGGTTAGCCAAAGAACTGAACATCCCCATCATCGCACTGAGCCAGCTGAACCGTGGTGTGGAAAGTCGTGAGGGTATTGACGGAAAACGCCCCCAGCTCAGTGACCTCCGTGAATCCGGAGCTATTGAGCAGGATGCCGATATGGTATGCTTTATCCACCGCCCGGAATACTATAAAATCTACTCGGATGAAAAAGGGAACGACTTGCACGGTATGGCAGAAATCATTATCGCCAAGCACCGTAACGGTGCCGTAGGTGATGTACTGCTGCGTTTCCGTGGCGAATTCGCCCGCTTCCAGAATCCGGACGATGATGTCATCGTGCCTATGCCGGGTGAGGCACCGGGTATTATCCGTTCCAAAATGAACGGTGGCGGCAACAGTGTACCTCCCCCATCTCCTGATGCCGCACCTGCCGACAATAATCCGTTCGGAGCCCCTATTCCCGAAGGACCTTTACCGTTCTGACATTTATTTATCCCTCACAGAATTAACACGGATTATTTCCCTCAAAGAAAAATCTGTGTTAATCTGAGTAATCTGTGATGGATAAATAACAGGATAAAAGAAAATAATTACTAAATTTGCAGGTCATTTGGAAATACATAAAAAATATCATATATGAATATCTCTTATAATTGGCTGAAAGAATACGTCAACTTCGATTTGACACCGGATGAAGTGGCCGAAGCGCTGACTTCCATCGGTTTGGAAACCGGAGGCGTAGAAGAAGTCCAAACAATTAAAGGTGGTCTGGAAGGTATTGTCATCGGCGAAGTGCTGACTTGCGAACCTCATCCCAATTCAGACCACATGCATGTTACTACTGTGAATTTGGGACAAGGCGAACCGGTACAGATTGTCTGTGGAGCCGCTAACGTAGCTGCCGGACAGAAAGTGGTGGTTGCCACATTGGGCACCAAGCTATACGATGGCGAAGAATGTTTTACCATCAAGAAATCAAAGCTCCGCGGAATTGAATCTATGGGTATGATCTGTGCCGAAGACGAAATCGGTATCGGAAACAGCCACGAAGGTATCATCGTACTGCCGGCGGATGCTGTTCCGGGTACTCCCGCTAAAGATTATTTCAATATCAAAAGCGAATACGTACTGGAAGTGGATATCACCCCGAACCGTGCGGACGCCTGCTCACATTACGGCGTGGCCCGAGATCTGTATGCCTACCTGATTCAAAACGGCAAACAAGCCACTTTAAAACGTCCGTCTGTAGAAGCATTTAAAGTGGATAACCATGATATGGACATCGCCATTGAAGTAGAGAATACAGAAGCATGTCCGCGTTATGCCGGAGTTTCCATAAAAGGGGTAACTGTAAAAGAGAGTCCCGAATGGCTGCAAAACAAATTACGCCTGATTGGAGTACGTCCTATCAATAATATCGTGGATATCACCAACTACATCCTTCACGCATACGGCCAGCCCCTGCACTGTTTTGATGCAGATAAGATTAAAGGTGGTAAGATTGTAGTGAAGACTGTTGCCGAAGGTACTACATTCGTTACTTTGGACGAAGTGGAACGCAAATTATCCGACAAGGATCTGATGATATGCAACACTGAAGAACCGATGTGCATTGCCGGCGTATTCGGTGGTCTGGATTCGGGAACAACCGAGCAGACAGTAGATGTATTTTTGGAAAGCGCTTATTTCAACCCGACTTGGGTACGTAAAACAGCCCGTCGCCATGGATTGAGTACAGACTCTTCTTTCCGTTTCGAACGTGGTATTGACCCCAACGGAACTATTTATGCATTGAAAGAAGCGGCTTTACTGGTTCAAGAACTGGCAGGAGGTACTATTTCTTCTGAAATTAAAGACAACTACCCTGCCCCGATAGCCGATTTTACAGTAGAGCTGAATTATGAGAAAGTCCACTCACTGATAGGAAAAACCATACCGGTGGAAACCATAAAGAGCATTGTCACCAGTCTTGAAATGAAGATTGTGAACGAAACACCCGAAGGCTTGACTTTACAAGTTCCCCCCTATCGTGTGGATGTGCAACGTGATTGCGATGTAGTAGAAGACATTCTCCGTATCTACGGATATAATAATGTGGAGATTCCTACTACCTTGAAATCCAGCCTGACCACCAAAGGTGAAGTGGATTACTCCCAGAAATTACAAAATCTGATTTCAGAGCAACTGGTAGGTTGTGGTTTCAATGAAATACTGAACAATTCACTGACCGCCGCTTCCTATTACGAAGGGTCGGAAACATACAAGAACGAAAATTTGGTTTACTTGATGAACCCATTGAGTAACGATTTGAACGTGATGCGTCAAACTTTGTTATTCGGTGGTTTGGAAAGTATCCAGCACAATGCCAATCGTAAGAACGCCGATTTGAAATTCTTTGAATTCGGTAACTGCTATTTTTATAACGCAGAAAAGAAGAACCCGGAAAAAGTGCTTGCGGCTTATGCTGAAGAATATCATTTAGGATTATGGGTAACCGGCAAACGCGTCAGCAATTCATGGGCCCATCCCGATGAAAACAGCAGTGTTTACGAATTAAAAGCATACGTGCTGAACATCTTTACCCGTTTGGGATTGAATTTCGGCAACGTGGTATTCGGCAACCTGACCAACGATATCTATTCAACAGCCATCAGCGTACACACACGTGGCGGCAAGTTATTGGCCACCTTCGGTATCATCAGCAAGAAGATTCAAAAAGCATTCGATATAGACAATGAGGTATATTATGCAGAAATCAACTGGAAAGAACTGATGAAAGCCATCAAGTCGGCTAAAGTCAACTTTAAAGAACTTTCCAAGTTCCCGGCTGTGAAACGTGACTTGGCTTTGTTGATTGACAAGAACATACAGTTTGCAGAAATCGAAAAAATAGCCTATGAGACTGAAAAAAAACTGCTGAAAGAAGTAGAATTGTTTGATGTTTATGAAGGCAAGAATCTGGAACCGGGTAAAAAAAGTTATGCAGTGAGCTTCTTGTTACAGGATGAAAGCGCAACACTGAACGACAAACAGATTGACAAGATCATGTCCAAACTGATTGCTAACCTAGAAAACAAACTAGGTGCAAAACTAAGATAATAATAAAAATAACCATTATAAAACTACAATCCAATGGGAAGAGCATTTGAATATAGAAAAGCTACAAAGCTGAAAAGATGGGGCCACATGGCCAAAACATTTACAAGACTGGGTAAACAAATCGCTATAGCTGTAAAAGCAGGTGGTCCGGAACCCGAAAATAACCCGACCCTACGTGGTGTGATCGCTACTTGTAAGCGTGAAAACATGCCGAAGGATAACATTGAACGCGCCATTAAGAATGCAATGGGTAAAGATACCAGTGACTACAAAGGTATGACTTACGAAGGATATGGTCCTCACGGAGTAGCTGTATTTGTTGATACATTGACAGACAACACTACCCGTACCGTAGCAGATGTGCGTTCAGTATTCAACAAATTCGGTGGAAACTTGGGTACTACCGGTTCCTTAGCTTTTTTGTTCGACCATAAATGTGTATTTACTTTCAAGAAGAAAGAAGGAATGGATATGGAAGAACTGATCCTGGATTTGATTGACTATAATGTAGAGGATGAGTTCGACGAAGATGAAGAAGAAGGAACTATCACCATCTATGGTGATCCGAAGAGCTACGCAGCAATTCAGAAACACTTGGAAGAATGTGGTTTCGAGGAAGTGGGTGGTGATTTCACATATATTCCCAATGACTTAAAAGATGTAACTCCTGAACAACGTGAAACTCTAGACAAGATGGTAGAGCGTCTGGAAGAATTTGATGATGTTCAGACCGTTTATACAAACATGAAACCTGCATCTGAAGAGGAAGAATAAAATGAAAATAACTTATAAGACGCAAGGCACTTGCAGCAGCCACATCGAAGTGGAAGTAGAAGATGACGTTATTCAACAAGTTTTCTTTTGGGGCGGATGCAATGGAAACTTACAAGGTATCAGCCGATTGGTGAAAGGAATGAAAGTGGAAGAGGTCTTACAGAAACTGGAAGGTGTAAAATGCGGAAACCGCTCCACCTCCTGCCCGGATCAATTATGTAAAGCGTTGCGTGAAATGAAACAATAAAAAAGAAGCTGTCTTATCTTGTAATTCAAGTTTGAGACAGCTTCTCTTTTTTTCAATATATTATCTTACTTCCGGATCATTGTTCCGTTTCATTTTCTGTTCTCTTCAAGGCCCTTCAAAGGTTGATGGTCTTTACCTTACCCGGAATGATGGTCAGATGCACCGTTCCATCCTTTTCTATCTCCACCTTCTGATATCTGGCCTCCACCACCACTTTTCCATCCAGCGCCATTACTCCCCACTGGCAGGCATTCCCTTCAAAAGCACAATAACCGCCTACGGGAACACAGATATTCCGGTAGCAGGGAGGCACAACGATGCGATCTCCCCATTTCAGTCCCCACTTCATCCCCATCCGGAAAGGAAGGACATCTTTTATTTCCTCCAGCCTCT
>OKWR01000989.1_pt1 | contig 22248 bp, 26 predicted proteins | sample 1607101 | NCBI WGS metagenome assembly OKWR01 (sample SAMN04414076, study PRJEB24778) | human gut metagenome | material: faecal | host: Homo sapiens
GCCGCAGCGATAAGGAAAATACAGGCTCCCACGACCATCATAATCTTCTTCTTGACATCCTGCTCCTCGTTGTTCATGGCGATATAGACGCTGATCGCGCCCACAATCGCAACGACCCCGGCGATAGCGTAACACAATTTCACCACAATCGGGACATACTTGGCGATTTCCTCCGTGACGGTCGCCAGCGCCGTCGTTCCGGCAGAATAGTCGCCGGCGGAGTTCTGGGCCATGGCGGCCGTCGGGCCGCACAGCATCATCAGCATGAACATCTGCATCTTCTCTTTGGCAGAGGCCAGCTTCTTCATCAGTCTTTTTGCTTTTTGAAACATGATCTTTTATATTTTATTTGTTTGTTGTTTTCCGCACCGTCACTGCGGCGGTACGGCTTCGCCTCTTCGGTCTCTATATGCGATAACCGAAAAAGGCGGGGAACACGAAAAACGCGCCGATGGCAAAGAGGCAGGCGCCAATAAGCATCATAATGGACTTGCTTACGTCGTCGTCGCCCCGGTTCATCTTGATGTAGATCTGGAGCGCGGCTATGACAACCAGAACCGAGGCGAGCGCGTAGCACATGTACTGGACATACAGCATCATCGTGACCACGAAGTCGTGCATCGTGGCGAGCGCGTCCGCACCCCAGCTGTAATTCACGCCGCCGCTTTTGGCAAATGCCGAACATGGGAGGATGGAACATAGTGTACAGAGTATCTTTTTCGTCCTTGACATTTTACAGCTCATCTTTGACAGGCTTCCACTTCAACTCGGGACGGTTTTCCGGACAGCCCCTGGAAACCATCGCCTTGTACATTTCCTCCGACGTGAAGGGGTCAGACAGGTAGGGGACGGAATCTTCCATCCGTTCCTCCGCCTTGGCCTTCAGCCGCTCGAACCGCGCATGGGCGGTCTCTTCCTCTTGTTCCGCATCGCCGCCCTGCGCTGCTGGCGGGGCGACTGTCTCGGCCTCCGTGTCGTACTTCTCGCTTCCGATACTGAACCCGGTCTCGTTCTCCGAGACGCTGATGCTCTCTTCCGTGGCATCCACAAGGCCGAGGTCGAAGACCTCCTCGTCCGTCTTGCCGCTCTCTTTCTTCCCATAGAGGTCCCGGGCGATATTGACCGCGTAATAGATGACGTACAACACCGTCAGGACAATGGCGAATATAAAGTATGAACCCATATTTTTTAAGTATGATATTAAAATTCGATTAAAGTATGATTGCAAAGGAAAGGATTATATTTTATATGCGGAAAAATCTTGATGTCAAACGAAGAAATAACAGCTAAAATAAGTCTGAAAATGCAATATCATACTTTAATATCATACTTTAAGGCGAATTTCACGCCTTGATGGGACATAGAAAAAGCCCTCCGGAGGGGAGAGCTTTCCGGCAGAACGGGCGGTGGTCCTACAACCTTTTACCGCGCAGGTAATCGTTCAGGTCCTTATATTCGCCGTATCGGTGGGCTTCGTTACAAACAAACTCTTCATACATGCCGGCTATGGTCTCTGCGGTTTTCCGTCCGGCAAGATCATTATCAAGGTAGCAATGGATTATCGGGTACTCCTGCAGGTGAACCAGCGCCTTCTTCAGGTTGTTCACGGAGTTCATCACGAGATAGTCGCAGGGTCCGCCGACGCAGACCGTATCATCGCCCGCCTGTTTCAATGTCAGGTAAGAGAGGAAGTCCATGAATCCCTCGAACACGCAGACCCGGTTCTGCGTGCCATCCCTCGAATGTCTCACCAGAGAGATGTCCTTCTCTTTGATACATCCCTTGTAGTAAGGGTTGCGCACCTCATACCCGCCGGAGAGGTTGCCGAAGGCAAGGGCGAAGTAGTGCCGCTTCCGCAGCACGTAATGTACCTCCCGGCAGAACATACGCGCTATGTCCTCGTCAATCAGACGGGTACGCAGGTAGGAGAGCAGCGCGGGGTGCCGCAACGGCACGACCCTTATGTCCTGCATCTCGCATTCCACGGGCCGGGGTGTCGTGTCCGCCATCCGTACTCTGGGTACCGGGGCGACGCTCTCGTGCCGCTCGATGTACGCGAGGACCTCGCTCACGTCGTCCGTCCGGTAAAGGTGCTTGCCCAGCTCCACCAGATCGCCGCCCGTCGCCGCGCCGAAGTCGTACCACTCGTTCAGCCGGTCATTGACCTTGAACGACGGCGTGCGTTCATCCCGCAATGGGGAAAAGTACCAGTACTGGTCCGATTTTATGCTTCGGGGACGGTGCCCCAGACGGGCGAGATAGTCCACGATACGCAACTGTTTTGCTTCCGCTATGGTCATTTCTATTTATTTTCACTTGTTTCTCACTTGTTCTCAAAAAACAGTTTACTTTGGTTTTCCTCCCTATATATAGATAGATACTAAAGTAAACTAAAATATATATGCCCGCGCCCGCCCTCATTCTTCGTCGAAAAGCATGGCTTCGGTAGGTGTCACGTCATAATAGAAGAGCTTGTCCCGCTTGATGACCAGCTTCAGGTTTTCGGTCAGGTATTGCAGCAGTTTTATCATGACGCTGCGCCCCCGTTTGAAGCCGATGGCCTCGTAAGCTGTCATCATCGCCTGCAACACGTTCTCGAACCCACGTATGGGCTTGTCCCCGAAAGCGGCGGAGAGAGCTTCCCTGTGCTGCTCGACGGACAGGTTCATGAACCCCGTCCGGTTCTTGGACCGCTCGGAGGCGTTGCCGTCGAACGAATGGTTCTCTGCCATGACCGGAAGTCCTCCGTCATCCACCGTAAAGGCGAAAGGCCTGAACTCCTTCTCGCGGATATGCAGCGCGTGGACTTCGCTGATGCTTGGGTTCTCGCTGCTCTTGCTGATGACCAGCACCGTCTCCGCCTTGTTGCTCATCTCTGTGCCGATGTGGCCGCGCACGTTGTTGTCGCCCTTGTTCAGGTGGAGTACGCAATGGATATGCAGGTCGTACTTCGACGACCACTCCATCATCTTGTTGATGACCTCCACCGATTCACTCGTGCTGTTGATGTCCAGCATCAGGTCGCGGATGCCGTCGATGATGACCAGACCGTACCCTTTGCCCTGACGCAGGGCGTAGTCGATGACCTCTATACGGACGGACGGCGAGTATTCCCTGAGACAGATGAAGTCAAGGTTCTCGCTGTCGGACGTGGTGGGCAACCCCGCGAGCCGCAGGATGCGTTCCAGCACGTTGTGGCAGTGGAAGCGGCTCTGCTCCGTGTCCACGTACAGAATCCGCTGTTTGCCCTCGGGCAGGTGCGCCCGGTAGTTCAGTACCTGCCGCCCGGCAAGGGACGCGGCGACGATGGCCGACACGTTGAACGTCTTTTTCGACTTCGCCTTACCGGTCGAAGCGCTGAAGTTGCCCAGCGTGGCGATAGTGGAGTTGTCTATCCATATTATCTGCGGGGGTGTCTCGTAGGTGTCCGTGGCTTTTATCTGTGATATGGTGAGTATGTCCGAGAGGCGGTTCTCGTCGATTCCCGCCCCGGTATTGCGTTCAGCTCTTTTTTCGTTTTCCATAGCGTCGCTTGTTAAAGAATGGTTGTGTGGCCGATGATTCCGTGGTCATGCGCTCGGCTTCGTCCACGGTAGGTTCGCAGTTCTGTAGGAGCCATTCGTCCAGCTCCTCCTTGGCGAAGTAAAGCATTTTGCCACGGGGTTTATAGTGCGGGATCTCCTTGTTCGCCGTGAGCTTGTACAGCAGGCTCTCCGAAACGCCGATGTACATGCACGCTTCCTGGAATGTAAAGACCCTCTTGGTCGTGTAGATATTGTTTTCCAACAAGGTTACACGCTCCAAGAGGCTTTCCACCGGCTCCAATTTCTTGAGAACCGCTTCTACGGCGGTCATCCGTTCGTTCAACCGCTCCATGAATGTAGTTCTGTTTTGCATAAGACTGATGTTAAAAATTAGACAATGAAGGTGCTCCTCCGTATCTGTAGCGCGTTACGGAGGGCAAAGTTAGGCGATGTGAGAGTGACTGCGAGACGTTGCGGGTTGATACCATACAGGTATCAGCGCAATTATCACGCTTTTACCTTTCACATGCTTGGCTTTTTAGCACTTCATGTCATTCCTTCAGTCCGGCGATGGCCTTCCTGATCCCGTTGGCGGCGGCTGTCTTTTTTATCCTCGCGATAGACAGGGCCGTGGACAGGCTTGAGGCGGAGACATGCGACCTGCCGTCCTTGGACACAAGGAACCGCCCCTTGTCAAGAACGGACTGCCAGTACGGCTCGATGAGCCTGTTTTCGAGCAGGGCGTCGAACATGACGGCCACGTGACGGACGTTGTTTACACGGATGCTGAAATCTTCCCGGCAGGAGAAAAGCGCCTCCATGTCCTCGATGCAAAGCGTAGAAACGCAAAACAGATGAAAAGCTGTGGCGCAAGCCACGATGCCTTTCATCTGTTCTCTGGAAAAATTGCAGCCAAAAGAAAGAGGAGGAACGCGCGTCGGATTATCCGCGCCGGGGCTGCCGGGAGATGATGACTCGTAGAAGTTGTACTTCCACTTCAGTCTCATGCAATCCTCAAAAGAGAATGAGTCTGCGGTGAAGTATTTTCTGACGAGACCCGCACAGTCGTGCAGCAGCCCCTTGACGATGTGGATGTTCATCTCGTGGCAGTTCCTGCAAACAGCATCGTTGCAGTTGATGTAGCGGTGACTGTGTACGAAGTCGTCCACGTAACGGTCGTACCGCTTGCCGGATTTGATGACATCCTGAAGGTAAATAACTCTCGCCTCGGAAAGCAGGGCGAATAACTCTTCCGCTACATCATGTTCAGTAGCGAAGTGGTGCATGTGTCGGTTCCCTCCAAAAAGAGAGAGGACCATTGTTCGGTCGTTTCATGTCCAAATTACTTTTTATGGGTTAATACTTATTGTAACGATTTGAACTCCAATGAAAAACATCGGAGCCAAATACAAAATACTTACCTGTAAATTCAAATTTGACATGTAGCGTTTAATTTATTAGTCAAACAATCCGTTGGTTAAATTAACCGCGTCATCTTTCTTCTTATTGACGATTTTGGCGTAAACCTGCGTCATTCTCACAGATGTGTGACCGAGCAACTTTGATACGGTATAGAGGTCTGCGCCAAGCGTCAGCATCATGGTCGCGAACGTGTGCCTCGCCGTGTGAAACGTAAATTGTTTGGAAATTCCGGCGGCCTTGGCCCACGGCTTGATGAGTGTATTAACGGTCGAAGGCAAATCGAACACGTTGTCGTCCCCCGTCTTATCCCCACGTTCCGGCATCCATTTCAACGCCTCGTTGGACAATGGAAGATAAATCGGTTCTTTGGTTTTCTGCATGGCCACAGCCAAACGGTACTGACCGTGGTCGAGAAACACATCTTTCCATTTCAGTTTCTTCACGTCGCTGATGCGCAGTCCGCAGAAGCAGGAGAACAGGTAGGCGCTCTTCACCCTCTCGTTATCCATCGGGGTGGCAATCAACGACCGCACCTCCTCAATCGTCATATAACTGCGCACGCTTTCCGGCATCTTGGGCTTTTCCGATTTCTCCATTTCGTTGAACGGATTTCTCAACAGCCGTTTGGCACGGACAGCGGCGTTCAGTGCGCCGTTGAAGATCTGGTAATAGGTATTGCGTGTAGAAGCTGCTATCGGTTTCCCTTGGGGGCGATAGGTTGTCAGCATGTAGTCGATGTAGCCCTGACAAAAATCAAGGTCAATCCGGTCCAGCGTGAACCGTTCTCCTGCGTAGTCCTTCAGGATATGGGTTACAGCCACGATTTGGCCTATGCCTTTCTTGTCCCGTTTTTCCTGATACTCCTTATAGGTTTTCATCCAGTCCAGCAGATAGACCTTATCCACGTGATTCGCTATGCCGGCTTCTCCGCTGGTCAGTTCGATGATGCGTTTCGACTTGATGGCATTGGCGGCAGCCATCGTGATTTCATTCTGCCGACGGGCATTGCGGTCCGTTTCCGGAATGAGATACATCTTCAGGTATTCGTATGTCCGCTTGCCGTTACGGTAAACGTCCAGATACAAACTCTTACTGCCATCGGACAAATCCTTCGTCCGGAGACGTATGGGTTCCTTTACTTTTTTAGGCTTCTTTATTCGTGGCATAATTGCATTCTTTTCACTCGTTGTTTTCTAATGCAAATGTACGAATAAAAATCGGAATTGAGAAACAAACAAGGAACAAAAATGTACCGAAAAAGAGCCAAAAGACAGAAACAGATGAAAACAACTGAAAGAAATTTTATAGACTTAAAATATTGATATAAAGCCGTTTTATCTATACTTAATTGGATTTTATTTTCATTTCAAACGTATCCCTATGGTTATTGCCAATAATCTCAGCTTTCTTTTCTTCGGAAATTTCAGAAGAAGAAAGCACCTGGTCGTAATATTCATTCTGAATATCGAGTAGCTGCTGACGGTATTCCTGTTCTGATGAAAGTCCGGCATAATGCTTCTGTGTCACACTTTCAATCTCCAGCTGGTACTGTTTCTCTAGGCGGGTAAAGGCTTCTTCAGATGCTTTGTTAGCATCTTCTTCATCCAGCTTGTTGCATTCTTCTTTGTACTTGATTCGTGCTTCGAGAATCTTCTGTTCAATCTGCTGGCGTTTCTCCGGTTCCAGTCCGGCGATGGCCATCATATTCTCGAGGTGACGCATCTCCAGGTCTTCCATGAAACGGGTGTATTCCTGCTGTGTCATCTCGTCACTGGCCAGATAGGTACGTTTTAAATCGGCCAGTTCATCGTAATAACGCTTGTTTTCTGCTGTTATCTGGGGATTTTCTTTGTTTGTTTTGACTGTCTTTTCGTTGGTTGTAATGGTTGTAGTGATATTCGTATTTTTATCCTCTGGTATGGAGCTGATTATTTTCTTCAGCTCCTTTTGCCGTCTGTCCAGCTCCAGCAAGGACTCAGCTTTTTCTTCTGCCTGGTTGTCCAGAGAGTGAAGCAAGGCTTTACGCTGTGATTCGTCTATATCGGTACGGGCTTCGATAATCTTCTTTTGTTCATCATAATACTTGCGGTAAGCTATCACTTCTTTTGATAACTTATCTTCGATGATAGCCAGTTCGGATTCTGTATCCGATTTTAGTTGCTGACGCTGACGGCCATTCAGGGCATCGATATTTTTGTACCTATCCTCGATGCTTTTATACTTCTCTAGTTCATCCTGAGTACGCTGTAATTCTTCGTTGTACTTTCGCTGTGCTTCTGTAGCTGCGTCTGTATTGGGGATGAGCTTAGTGGATATGTATGTTACAAGGGCGGTTAGTCCGGCAAGAACCAGTCCGACCGGATTCAGCTTCAGTACTTTATTAAATCCATTGGTCGATACGGTTGCGACCTTGACTATCAGGTTATACGCTTTGGTGTAGATGGTGGCCGCATTGACCGCAATATTATATGCGGCCAGTGCGGAACCGGATGCTATCAGTACCGCCTTGTATTTGATAAACCAGTCAATCAGGGTAGGGAGGGCCACGATGATTTTTGTCGTCCAGCCGGTAAGCAGTGACAACGATGGGTTAAGCCGCTCCATCAGTTCGATTCCGGCTTCCTTGATGCTGTTGCGGTATTGTGCCATTTTAGCCTCGTTGGTGTCGGAGTTGATGGCTGCCTGTTCCATGGCGATGTTCGTATCTGTGACAGCTTCGGTGTATTGGCGTACTTTATCCGCATTGTCAATCAGGATAGTGGCGGCAGAATAGGCTTCTTCGCCGAACATGGTTTGGATTTGTGCTGCTGTCAGTGACTTTTTGTTCAGGTTCTCGAGTGCGGTCTGCAAGCCCACTACCTTCGGGTTGGTTTCATCCGGTCCGGTCTGCAGTACCAGGAAGAACTTACGGAGTGCGGTACCGGCCGGTTCTGCCTCCAGTCCTTTCTCTGCCAGCATCTGGATGGTACCTTGTAGCTGCTCGATGCTTACCCCTGCACCGGACGCAGCCACGCCGGCATTTTTGATGGCGGCGGCTTGGGCGGAAACATCGGCTGCACCTTCTTTAGAACCAGCGGCCAGCACATTCACATAGCGGGCGGCCTGGTCGGCTGATTCCCCGTACATGTTGAGGGATACGGTGGTGGCTGTCACGGCATCTTTCAGGTCGATTTTGGCTGCTGCAGCCAGTCGCATGGCTTCGATCGTGACGGCGTTCAGGGCTTCCTTGTCCTTCAGAAGCTCCGGTTTCTTGGAACCGATGAGCATGTATGCCTGAAGAATTTCGTCGGATGACTGACGGATGCGCAAGCCGGACTCGTCCATGGTAGTGGACAGTTGCTCGGCCTGTTTTGTAAGCCACTGGATAGATTCATCATCCAGTCCGGTCAAAGCCTTCAACTCTGCCTGGGAGGATTCCTTGGAGTCGCGGTTGTTGCGAAGGGTATTCAGGGCCATAGATACACCCGTGATGGTGGCTGCACCCGTCGCCAACAGGCCACCCCATTTAGCAAAACCGTTGTTGAAACGGGACAACCATCCTTCTGTCTCCTGTACTTCAGTCTTTATCTTCTGAAGTTCGGCCGTCACCAGTTTGGCCTGCTGCTGGTAGTATTTCCACTCCGCAGAACCTCGCTTAATATGTCCGCTGTTCAGCTGTCGGTTGATGGCTGTCAGGGTGGCACGAAGCTCTTTAGGCGTGGCTTTGTCGAGGTTATTCATTACCTCAGTAAGTGCCGTGGTATCTTTCTTCAGCGTCTTAATCTGGGCTTCCGTTTTCCGAAGCTCAGAAGTGACCTGCTTGATTTTAGATGTATCACCGGCCTGGTAAGCATCTGCCAGCTCCTTTTTTAATCCGGATGCAATCGTTTCCAGATTCTTGAGTTCCTGCTTCGCTTCTTCACCGTTTACGCGGACCTCGACGGTTGCTACCTGGTCTATAGCCATATTATTTCTTGTTTAAGATTACACGAATTTTGTATATTGCAAACAGCACAAAGAGGATAAGCACTATGATGGTGAATACCATGCAGAACTTCTGCCATGTGGTAAGCCTCCTTTCCACTTCTATCGTCTGCACTGATTTTTGAATGATTGTACTGTCTTTCCCTGAAATGAATACCGTATCTGAAGGTACCTTGAAGTCTGTCATCAGGTTGCCCATGGAATCAAGTTTGAACCGTAGGCGTGCGTTTTCGGACTGTGCCATGTCTAACCAGGAAAGGACGACTCGACCGTTCGAGTCGCATTCCAGTAAGGCTCGGATGGATGCGGAGTCTGCTGGCTTGAAAACAGGTATCAGCTTGTCGTGTACGATGATTTGTGTGTGCTCTGAAGTGAGGTGCTTCCCGGTTTCACAACTGAAAAGCACCGTACTGAAGATAATTATGAAGAAAAGTATATTCAATGATTTCATAGCAGCTCCCATCCTTTTTCTACATCTTCCATTACAGCTGGTACTCCGTTTTCCACTTGTGAGATAGCGGCAGCAAAGGCGCACATGGTTGTCTTATCCTCCACATCCGGAACGTAGGTTGTCGGGACCTGCATTTCCTGGCATACACGTGAAATATAGCCGGAAGTGTTGTTCTCTATCCGAGGTGCCCACCGGCTGATGAAATCGGCAATCGTCTGGCAACCGTACTTCAGTCGGTAGTTCTGCAGCAGCTTGATTAGTGCCCGATAACCGTGGGCCATGTCTTCGAATTCTTCGAAGGTCTTGTCTCGTTTTTTAGATGCAGGAACCTCCCCCTGCCAGTCGGTTGCATCTGAGTTGCGGATGTTGCCTGGGTTGTTATTACGCAGGCCACGTGGTAACTGTTTCATTTTTTTACTCCTTCCTTAATGGTTTTGATAATCTTGTGAGCTTCTTCAGGTGTCGCACATTCCATGATCCGGACGGCCATGTCTGCTACTTCGGCCGCATGACTTTTTTTCTTGCGAAGATTTTCAATGATGGATAAACCCTCTACGATCATCACGCCCAGTGTCCCGATAATAGCTCCGTAGGGGAGATTATACCATGGAAAACATAATCCGAGAATATCAATCATGATGAAGAAAAGAAGTAACCGGAAATAATCGACGATTTTAGTTCCGGTCTTACGCAGTGGTCGGCTACATATTTTCTCTTTGTTTGCTCGTGCTGCGTCAATCCCTGTCCATAAATCCAGCATACAGACACAGCATATCAGTATTAGGCAGATGAAGATAATTGTCACGCCGCTTCGAATGTCTTGTGTGATAAATCCTACATATTTCTCCATGCTTATTTTATGTTTTTCCCAAAAGTATAGTGTTAGGGATAAGCATAAAAAGACAAACCCTTATAAAATCATTTATCCTTTCATGCAAGGTTTTGATTGTATTTATACTATATTTGTAAAGTCTCATTTGAGGCCTATATATTTTATGTTTGGGGTGCAGAGGCACCCTTTTTTTGTGCAGGTTATGATAATTGATTAAACCATACTCCAAGTGCAACTGTAACTAGCGGCCACACACATCCTGTTACGGTCGCAACGATATCACGCCAGTCTGCTTTTTCGTCGATAATTAAATCTTTTACAATAGCAAAGAAAAGCGCGACTACCGTTCCGATAATGATACCGAATAGTGCATCCCAACTAAATGAACCTTCCTGTAAGATGTAAACTGTTGATACGCAGAAGCAAATCAATGCTCCAACTAAATGATGGTCAAACTTATCTTGACCAACTTTTGCGATAAAAGAATCTAAAGCAGTCATAAAACTAAAATTAAGATTACTACCCACCACAATATGCAAAGTATATACGGGTAGGATATATACAGTGCTTTCGATATATTTCTCATATAATTTGAATTAACCCGGTTATTCTACAAAAAATTCTGCCTAAGTTGGGGTCTACATCAACTTCACATCAAGAAAATATCTTTCAGCCATCATTCTATGTCCTTCTGCCTTTGGATGTATATTCATAATAACTTCTAAAGGAGTATCAAGAACTCTCTGCTCTCCATTCTCAATGACAGTTTTCCCAACCGGAATAGTATAAGTATAAAAGGCATCGTATGAAGCACTAGTCTTAATAATATCAAAACCTCCGGGTACATTCTTTGAGTTAGATGCACTATAATTAGTCTTATCATTAATATTATTATTTTTTGCTGTAGCAATATCGCCATAATATCCGCGATAACCTTTTTCTGCCCATATTTCATCTACAATAGTGTTTAAAGCGGGACTTAAAATTGTTTCTTCTCTACCTGTAACTATAAACGATATTACATGATTTATAATAGGAATAATATCAGCACCTTCGCAATCAGTTATCACTTGTTCTATTTGTTCTTTATTAAATCCTCCATTCAGTCCCATGTGCCATGAGCAGTACTTAGGCTTGATATATTTGATTTCATTCTCAAAAATCTCACTCCAAGAACTCTGGCCTGCTCCACCCTGTGCAACAATTGTAACACTACCATATTTTTCAGCTATAATCTCTGAATAATTTTCTCCTTTTCCTACTCTTCCACAAGATTCTGTAACTGAATTACCAAATAAAATAAGCAAAACGCCGCTGACTAAATATGTCTCTACCTGTTCAATCGTGTAACTTCCCGATATGTTCTCAAATGTTAGATAACATTTGAACGCACCGTTCTGATTACTTGCACTTGTATCCAATGTACATTCTGTTTCTTCACCTGTCAAGAAATCTGTCACAGTAACATAGAATATTCGCCTTATATATTTAAGCTCAACTATATATTTTCGGCCCTGAACAAAGGATATATTAGAATCAAATTCCTGCTTACCAATGTATATTTTATTATTGTTCATGTCGATTCTGAATTCACTTGTCCAATTACCTTCAGCAGTCATGTCTGAGAATAATAAATTTGAAGTGTTCTGAGCCATGTTTACTTTAAGTTCACCTAATGATGTAGGTGTTACAATAAACCTGTGTATTCTTCTGTCTGACCAATATCTCTTATTTAACGCGGCATAACCTTCTGCTTGGTTCAATATAATTGATGATTCGTTTACTTCCGAATTAGATAAGACATAATCAGATTTATTGAAAGTATTACCATAAGCCTTCACCCAAAATTCGTTACCGGTGATACCAGCTATTTTATTTTCTAATAAAGCGATTTTATTCTTATTTTCATTGATACCTTTCTCATTTTCATCTGTTTTCTCAATGTTCTCTTTTAATTCTTTGTCAATACTCAATAGTTGAAAAGAAGTTTCAGACAAAACAGTATAAGATAGCATTTCCCCTTTGAAAGCATATTTATTAGATACAATATAACTTTCACCTAATTCTTTTTGAGATTTGTTGTAGTAATACATAGACAATCCTATATACTTACCAGCTGATATTTTCTTATCTGTTAAAATCTCATTTATACCAGCATTTACAGATATCGGTATCTGTTCTTCTATATTAATCTCACCATCAGACTTATCCCAATTACATATAAGCAATTTAATTTCATCCTGTAATTTTTGATAGAATTTTATTGATAAATAGCCTTCTTTTTCAACTGCATTACCAAATATACAATTTCCTGCTCCCTGTGCTACATTATCATCAATATTATTCTCCCAATCCCAGTTATTTACTTTAATATCTTTTTGTATTAAATCAATATTTTTCTGGTTTTCTGATACTTCTTCTTGTAACTCAGTTAAACTCGATGTATCTTTATTTACACAAATAGCGTAAACATTTTCTTTTGTAATAATATCTCCTATATCACCGCTAAAATCTGATGATATTGCAAGAATTTTTGCGTCTTGAGGAACTTTTAGTGCTAAATAAGTCTTACTACTTTCTCCAGCATTGTATATATGTTCTCCTTGTGATTTTATTACATTTTCATTATTAGGTGTATCGGATGTATAAAAAAGGAAATTGATATATTTGTAATTTGATATATTAGAGCCATCTATGACATTTGATAAAAACAACGATTGAACTCCTTCTACATTTATTACACCTAAAGACATTCCATCTTTTACTCCAATAGCGTAGTTATAATATAAAAATTTATCTTTTTGTGTAATTAAAAAACGCACTATTTTCCCAATAGCTTTATATTGTTGATTATCTAACTCTGTAAGTTTATTATCCCGTTTCTTTAATTCTTCATCGGTCTTGGTCTTATCATAGTAATCCTGCTCGAGCTTGTTTAGGTGTTCCAGCATTTCCGTGCCTACACGGGTAGCTGTGTTCTGTTTATTCGTTTTTTCATCGCGGATCTGGATGGCCAGTTGCTTTAATTCTTCGAATGTTTTTGTTGCCATAATTCTGAGTTTTTTACGAAGTAAACTTACCGAGTTATTCTACAAAAAGACATTAATAAGAATACCTGTTCTTGTTTTTCCAATGTGAACCCCAAAGACGGTTTCTCAACGATGTTCCTCTTACTCTTTCGTTGTATTGGATGGCGTCAACGATTAATCCACAGAATTCTTCTGAATACATGAAGGCCATCTGTTCTTTTAATACCATAACTGAGGCATAATATGGACGTGAGAACCATTCTCGAGGATACCTTGTTTCACCTGAAGTATATCCGCCTCCCCAACCTGGTCCTCTTTTACGTGGGACATCCAGCCTGTTTTCGACGCGATAGCTGTAATTCAACACATCAAGATAACCTTGATTACCTTTTTTATATCCGACTCCGGTACCACAATCTTGGTATATACCGTACTCCATGAATTTGTGCTGTATGGTTGCGAAGTCGGTTGATCCAGCTACGTTTTCAGTGATTTGCCGATGTAAAGTATAGGTGTCTATTACGTGCAATCGTTCTATCTTCTCACGCCAAATGTTTACCATCATCTCCGACCAGGCGTTCATGTATTTTAAACGGTCTTCAGGAGTCGCATTTTCTGCCATTTGCCGTTTCTTCTCTGAATCAAGGCTGTGCCACCCTGTATTCATTCCATGCCATCCTCTAGCCATTCCACTCATCCTCCTTATAACATAAATCCGTAGGTTCGGTCAGCTCGACCATAAAGTATAAGCCGGTACATCCGGAAATAAAGTATTCACCCAGTTCACGGGTGTAGATGCGGGATACATTCAGGAAGGATAAATCCAGGTCTTCGTAGATGTATTTGTCACGGATCATGCGGGAATGGAACTGTCGGAAGAGTTGCCGGCAGATGTTCAGCTTTGCCGCACGTTCGGTCATGTCGTCGTAGCGGTAACGAATCAGGAGGAATACCGTGAAGGTGCGCTTCTTGAACCAGCCACCTCCGATTTGTTCGGTGGCTGCGTCGTTGGTATCATCGACGCAGACGAAAGCAGATTGTTTCCGGGAATTGTCGAGCACATCCTGGAGCGAATTGATACCGCTGCAGGAACATGGAAAGAATGAGTTGGCTTTGGCCAGCTTGTTCTTTTCGGTCAGCTCTTTAAAATAGGCGTGGCCATCAAAGAATTTACTTGTGTCCATTTTGTTTTGATTTTAGTATTTGAATATCGTGTGCTTTGGCGTCCAGCTCGGTCAGGGCCCGCCAGCAGTCCATCTGCAGGACTTCCTTTTCTTTCGTCACGTCGCCGCCGGTCAGTGCCCGAATCTGGGCGTTCATCGCGCCCATTAGGTCGGGCAGTTCCGGCTGATCAGCGTCGGTTCTCTGGTGGAACGGCTGAAAGAAATGGGGAAAAAGGGAGGCGAAGTACAGTTTGATGCTTCCCCACCAGAGGAATACGGAAACCAGTTCGTACTCCTTGATGTGGGAAAAGGAGGCTTTCAGTGAACCTCTGACACCCGGCTTCTTCTTGTAAAGGAAGCCATACAGGGCTTTGAGCTGGGAAACGTTCTGCGAATACAGGTAGCCCTGGTAGTGGTTCTCACAACAAAGGTAATCTTCGAAGCTCAGGCCGTGCAGCATTGCATTGATGGCATAACGGCCGCCTATCCTGTCCAGTCGGACGGGATAAGCGTTGGGTTCGGAGATGAAATCAATCTGCCGGAGGAAGCTGCGCACCTGCCAGTCCTGAAGGATGAACCTCAGTTTCTTGTGCCAATTCAGACGGAAGGTGCAGAGCCATCCTCCTTTCAGTCGCTTCCGGACACGGATTCCGGTGAAGCGCATGAAGACGTAAGTCTTAGCCTTGACCGGAGAAAACAGGGTGATGACCAGGAACACGTACTGAAGCTGTTCCTGGTTGAGCTGCTGCCAGGAAGTGGGGAACCGGAAGTCGAGTATTCTACCCCCAAAAGTATGTGGAATCATCTTTTTCATTCTGATAAGTCTGGAAATGTTTGACTTTGTAGGCTTCGGAGTCCTTGTAGCTGGTGAATACCTCTACTTTGGATTCCGCGTAGTTCTCAATGCGTTCCAGCATGCTCTTTGCTGCCGACCAGTTCTTTGCGATGCAGAAGCCGATGAACTTGCACATGTAGTCGGCCATGGCTGATTCTTCTTTGGTGAAAGCGTTGTGACGGGCCTGTTCGAGGATGTGGTCGAAGAACTCGGCCGACACGTGCTGCCGTATCTTTTCTTCTGCCTGGTACATCTTTGTCCGGAACTCGAGCAGCTTGGAACGGTGTACGTCTGCTGAAGGAAAATCAACGTACATTTTCAGTTGTTTGGCTGTATACATCAGGTTCGGGATGTTGATACGGGCCTGTGCCGTATCTGCCCAGCTGGTACCGACCAGCAGCTCCAGACACCGGTCGTAGGTATCTTCGGCTGCGTTGGTGACTTGCTGCAGCAGGTTCTTCACTCTGTCAGCTGAAGCCGGGGCCAGATTTTGGTTAGACACCACACCGAAGCCGGTGGGGGTCAGTACCAGGTCGAGCTGTGGAATCTGTTCCTGATAGGTACGCAGACAAACCAGCTTTGTGACCGCCTGCTCGAGTCCGGGAATAGTATCTAATTTGTCTGCCATGTCACCCAGCAGCACGCAGTTGATGCTTTGAAGCGTGTCGTCCAGGTGAGGAGCAATCATATCATACACCTCTGCCGTGGAATTGGTGGCAGAGGAACAAATCTTCTCGAAAATCTCTTGTGAAAATGTGATAGCCATATTGATTCGTTTTAGGATTTGTTTTCAAGGTCTGAAGCTGTCTTCTGTTTGGCATCGGTGTTCTGGTCAAGGGTGGTGAGCAGTACCATGGGCACATCCGGATACACTTTCTCACTCCATCCGTTGTACTCGATGACGATGTTATGCGGGATGTTCATCAGGTCGTGGAAAGGAATCTCCAGTGCCTGCTTGAGCGTGAACAGCTCGCGCTTGTCTGAACCGGAGTTGTTACTCTGTCCCTTGCCAGGTGTGGCACCTACCAGGTTGGGATGGATGTTGTCACCGTAACAGGTGATGTTACTAGCTTCCTGGATGTCTTCGCTCCAGTCGCCGCCTTCCTTGCCGGTCTCCACCACATTGATGCGTACCATCCGGACCTCACGGCCATTCGGGTCGATGTAGTATCCGGTAATCCAAACTTTGCCGCTGTTTTCGATTCCGGAAACAAAGTTCTTGATGTTTTCCTTCTCCTTTTTGATACGCTCCATCTTCTTCAGCGGGTCGGTAATATGCTCTTCCGCACAAATGTTACTCCAGTAGTCCTTGTGTACTTCGACCTGATACTTTACGCTGGCATGGTTGCGGAGCTTCGCTTTCTTGCCTTTCCCAATCAGTCGCTTGATGTCGTACCAGTCGCCCCGGAAAATGCTGGTGTAGTAGGGGATGGGGTAATACTGGAATCCGGGTGTGGGGAAGCGCACAAGGATAGCGAATTTACGGTCATCAGTACGGACTCTTGTTTCGCCATCGCGTCCAGGTTCACGCCCCATGAGCACCATCAGGTCGCCCAGCGGGTCGCGTGGATCCAGCAGACGGATGACTTCGTAATCTTCCGGACGGAGGGAGGCGTTTTCGCGGAAATTGGCATAAATCACATGATTGATTTTGCCCCTTCTGGCCTGTTGGAAACGGCAGTAGCAGGCCTCTTTGTGAATGAGCCGGTTGATTCTTTTGCCGTCCCTGGAAAGAATGATGACCGACACGCAGAAAAAGAAATACTTCATGTCTGTAGCTTGCTCGAGCTGGAATAGCGGCAGGCTGTTGTGAATCAGCCAGCGTTTGATTTCTGGATGGGTTGTCGGCTGTCTGGTGTCTACGTCCATGTACTTCAGTCCGGCACCGTAACAGGTGATGACGTTGAACAACTTATTTTGACTCATCACTTCGTCGATGCCTATCATCTTGATGATATTAAATGGAAGCTGGTTGTCTTCACCGAAATTGACATACGCCATGCCTTTCCGGCCGGGAACAGGCGTAGTCTTCACATTTGCATCTTCATCGAATACCAGGCTGCTGTCTTCTACGGAAGCCATTTCGGTGGCCACGTTGGAAACCTCGATGTCGAATATCTCACCAGGCATGAAGTCGCCGTCGTATTGCAGGATTGTCTTGTTCATATTAAAGGTAAATTGTCATGTTGTTAATTTCGAAAAGGGATATGTCGCGGAAGGAACGGATTACGCCGGATGCCGGAAGGCGAACCCGATGGAGTCCTTGTCGCCAGTGCGAGCCGACGCACACCGCGCCTTTGTATTCCAGAATGTCACCTGTGCTGAGCTTCCAGAGCTTCAGGTTGCAGGGCTGCCCGGACTCGAGCAGCCTTAATGCGTCTTTGATATGTATTACGTTCATAGGCTTTAATTGTATGTGTCATCGAATGAGTCGTCGAAAATGTCCGGAAGCAGACGGAGCCGCTGCTGGTACCGGGATGCGAAGATGTAGGAAACAGTGAAAGCAAACAGTCCGTCGTCTTCATCGCTCCGGCTGGTATTGCTTTCGGTGATGGTTATCGGAATGTCTCCGGATTCATCCATCAGCCAGACTTCGATAGCCCTTGCCACATCGTCGGCCAGGTTGAACATGCCTTCGGGGATGTAACCTGTATTGAGTGTGTGCTTGCGCTGCTCGTCTACGTAATAGTTTTTGTATTGCCCGGCGAAGTAAGCTGCACTCCGGGTCAGTTCCGGCTCTACCGTATCTCCGCCCACAAAGTAGAATGTCTCGACACATCCGAACGAGTTCCGAAACTTCAGACCGACGGATTCCGGTTCGTCCTGGTCTACGCGAAAAGTCTGCTTCCGGGCGCCGGCCAGGATGGTGTACCGCAACAGCCGGTAGCCGGACTGGGTAAATCGGGAAGGGGATACGTCTATGGAGCGGATACCGTAGTCGGCCACATTGCCCAGTGAACGCGTGGATTTGAGAAGCTGGTTCTGGTCGTTGACGAAGACACATTCTGCCGTCACGGGAATAGTCGTACCGCCTGAAGACAAACTTCCGGTCGTCAGGTACAGCATTTCCGTGCGGTCAAAGGAGGTGATTTTGTCACGCCCGGCTAAGGTCGTCAGGAAATAGTTCGTCACGAAATCTACTCCACTGCAGGGGATGATGGGACGGCATAACAGCACCGTGAAGGTCTTGCTGATGGTTGTTTCACTGGAAGCAGATACCTCGTAGCTGAACTGAAGCATCGGTGAACCGATAAGGTAAGGCTCCATGAGGGAAAACAAATCAAGAATGCGTATCTGGTTGCTGGCGTCCTGAGTATAGGTTTCTTGCAGAATGACCGTATTTGCTTGCTTCAGCACAAAGGTTACCCTTTTGTCTGCGCTGATTGTGAAGTTGTCCAGCTGTGAGGACAGGACGAAATCGGGTATATCTTGTGGAATAGTGAGCATAAATCTTTGTTTTTCTCAAAGATACCTGGCTCCGGAAAGGGGTAAAAAGACAAAAGGTGCAGCGTCCTCACGACGCCACACCTTGATATAAATGTAGAAAAAATGTAATCATCTAAAAAACTTACAGTCTATCTGCGCTGCATCATCCATGCCGGCCGGCCATCGGGGCCAATGGTGAGTTTGTAATTTAACTCTACCAGGGTAGCGGCAATCTGGTTGATGCTGATTTCTGCCATATCTGACAGCTCATCCTGAATTTGTTGGGATGTTTTGTAGATAACACTGTCGCTCTCCTTATCTACCGGAAGATATTCCTGGAAGTAACGGAGAAGGATATATTTGTCGAATTTGATTTTATCGGTTGCCATGTTCTGCCTCCTTTCTGTCGCTCAATGCGATTCCCATAATTTTATACAATGTCTCAAAATCTTCGCGGGGACACATTATAGAGTCACGCCCATTCATGAATATCTGGTACTCTTCTATGAACAAGCCTTTCTCGTTGTAATAGGCTGTCTTTTGTACCTTGAAGCTGGTTTTATCATCATCCATTATAAACCTCCTTTCTTGCAAAGTAAGATGGAACAAGCAAACCAGCAGAGGCAGGCAATGGCGGCCAGCCAATGGGTGAATACAGAACAGGTTAGGATACAGAAAGAAGCTAGTGCCTGGGAAATGAGCACAGTCTGGCGGTTGGAAACTTTCTCTTCCATGATGGAGGAGAACAATACATTTTCACGGTTAAGCCATAACGATATACGGCTTTGTTTTGCCTGGTTTGCAGGTAGGGCAATTTGATTTTTCATTTTTGTACAGCAGTTTAAAATGAAACAATATGTTTGTTAAATTACGGAGAGGAAACAAAAAAAGTTCCGCTCCCCGCTGCTGTACACCTGAATCAGGCCGTGGGTCCATTAAGACTCCACACGGGACGGAACTATAAGATATAATAGGCTATGCCTTGGGCATAAAAAATGCCCGCAGCAAAGTTATTTGGCGAGCCATCTCGCCTGATTCAAATGTACAGCATTGCAAATATGAGGATTTATTTTGGAATAACAAAAGAAAAAGCGGAAACTTTTTTATGGTTTCCGCTTTTTATAGAGCCTTTCAGTCATGTTTTCAGTACTTCCTAAGGAGTACTTCAGTACTGCCATGGAAGTACTGGAGTACTTTCAGGGAAGTACTGCGGTACTGGCTAAGGAGTACTGGGGATAAGTTAGTTTAGATTATCATTCGCCTTTGAGGGATTTTACTAATTCGTCTTTTGCCTCTTTACGCATTTCTGCTTTCAACACATCATAGGCTAATAACACATCTTTAATTGCTTTTATTTCTGTATTAGTAAGTTTTCGTGTGTTAGTGTATTTCCCGCTCAAACGCATTTTTACACTTTTACCATTGACCATTTTTCTTAAGAATGCAAGTAAATCGTCATTCACACGAACGTCTATCCATTCCCATACTCGTGTATCATTCTCAGTCTTTTTATCTCTGTATTTATCAAATGGTATATTAAATGTGTTTCCATCATATGAAAGATAAGCGGATTCAAAGAAAATCCAATCTTCTCCTTCATAAGACATCATCAACCTTAACCAAATACTACTCTCATCTTGGCCAATATATATTGATGTATAATTAGTGTTTGTATAATGTCTGAAATATGGGTTTTCATACCAGGTGATGTGATTTATGTCGTCATATTTCTTTCTTAATTTGTTTACAGCTTGCAATCGTTCTTTCTTTTCAGCATCTGCCTTTTCCTGTTGTTCTTTTTCGTATTTGGAAACTAAATCTTTCACCATAGTATATTCCTTGGATTCAGGATGATATTTTTCCAATTTATCTTTGATGGATTTGAGCTCATAAATATCTCCAGCTTTGTATAACTCATCAATGTTTGAGCACAATTTTTTTGGGCTATTTCTGTATCCTTCAAGTTCTGGCATTATCTTATTCAAAGAGTCTCTGAGTTGAGTAACTTCAGATGTCAGACTTTGAATTTTACGCTCCATTTCCCCGTTATTACAAGAAGAAATAATGGTACTACATGTAATTAAAATGAGATATTTTATTTTCATAAGCTAATGATTTGTAAAGTTCGTACTGATTTTTCCCAATTAAGCGATAAATATAAATCCAATCATACTTGTTTATGTCTCAAAATAAATTCTGTTGTTGTGGCTCTTTTGCAGATTCTTTGTATTTCTTAATCATGCCGAGCATCAGTTCATCTCTTTCTATGCCCTGGTTAATTGCTTCAATCATCTGCAGAGTCGTGTTCTTATCTTTTAAGTCCTTCTTGTTCTGACGAAGCTGGCCACTTGCCCGGGTGTTTAATGATTCAAGTACGATAGATTCTGTAGTGAATTTCAGTTTCCGGTAGGGAGTTGCACTGCCGTTGATTAGGTCTTCGAGCATCTGGAAGAATTCGTCTTTCTCTCCACTCTTGAATTTGTTCATCAGGTAATCTGATACTACCACGACGTCAAGGTCTTTGTCGAAGTTCGTGGTTCTGGCATATCCGCCCACATTACCCAGCAGCTGCATGAAGATGTCCAGCCTTCCTGCCATTCCTGGAGAGATAAAAATTTCACGATTGTAGAATGTCAATTCTCCACTGTCCATAAAGGTCTTGAACCACAAAGCGTCGTAGGTCAAGTTTACATTTTCTTTTTTGATAGCCATATTCTTAGTGTTTAGTTATTTCGTTCATAATTTCGCATAATTCTTTCTCGTAAATGAGCCGGATGTTCTTTCCTTTGGCATTGAGTTCTTCAATCTTTTTGAGTTTAGACGGGCCGGCACCTTCTCCGACAATGACAATGTTTGTCTTGCCTGATATTGTCGTATTTATGTCTGCACCGAATGATTTTAGGATAGAACCGAGTTCATCACGGTCAGGGTAGGCGCAAAAGATGCCTGTAATCACTACTTTTTTCTGGAAGAAAATCGTATCCTTGTTTTCTACGTCTTCTTCGGATAAAGGCATCAGGGTGTCATGGTCGTACTTGCGTGCTTCTTTATTTGCCATTACTTCCTTCAGGTCATAATGTGCAAGGTCTTTCGCCAGGTGTCCCTGGTAGCAAAGGTAAAGCTTTGCACAGGCTTCCGCATCAGCCAGTGCGTCGTGATGGTTGACAAGCTGGATGCCGTTTTCTTCACAGCATGCTTTCAGGCCTTTGCCGTACAGTTCGAGTGTATCGACGTAGTGGCTTAGGTCAATTCCGGCCAGGCCATAGTATTCCATACAGCTTCTGAAGACGTTGATGTCTGTGGAGCTGTTGTGACATACAATCGGAAGATCTTCGATGAGGGATTTTAGTAAAGGGAACAATTCAGAGAAGGTGGGGGCGTCGGCTACCATCTCATCCGTCAGGCCGTGTACATGGGTGTTACGTTCAGTCCTAGAGTCTGGTATCGGTTTGATAAGTGAGTAGAACTTCTGGCTGATAACCCCGTTGTGGACTCTTACAAACCCTATGGCGCATGCACTGGTCAGTTCCGGTGTCATGGTTTCAAAGGTAAGCATTCGAAGAAATGCACCTTTTACACTTTGAGGTTTGGTTGTAGCTTTGC
>OKWR01000994.1_pt1 | contig 22123 bp, 18 predicted proteins | sample 1607101 | NCBI WGS metagenome assembly OKWR01 (sample SAMN04414076, study PRJEB24778) | human gut metagenome | material: faecal | host: Homo sapiens
TGAGGCTATATGCACTGCATGATTGCCGCATCACGCGAAATGTCGGATGAACCATCATTTTTTATAATATCTTGTATACCAATTTATAAAATTCCTTATTTACTGATCAGTAAACTACACCCATTCAGAAATCATATGCGATAGCCTGATAATCCTCATTTCACATAGAAAGATACTAAATATATTCCATAAAAAACTTTTACACAACTTCTAAAACAAAAAGAAACGAAATAAAATACTTATTGCGAATACTTATGGGCTTTAAGATCGTGTACATATCCGGTAGGAGTATATCCGGTATATTTCTTAAACAACCGGCTAAAATGCTGAGGATAGTCAAATCCTAAATCATAGGCAACCTGCGAAGCTGATGCTCCACCGGCCAATTTATTCTTTGCTTTTTGAATAATATACTGACGGATATAATTACTGGCCGTATCGCCTGTTGTTTTTTTTATGAGATCACCGAAATAATTGGCTGACATACATAATTTATCTGCACAATATTGTACCGTAGGCAAACCTAATTTCCATTGGATCTCTGCTTCATAATAATGATGTAACAATCCATTAAATCTCATCAGGATATCTGAATACTCCATCCTACGGGTAATAAACTGACGATTATAAAATCTTTGACAGAAATTCAAAGTTAATTCTATATACCCAACCAAAATTGCGTTCTGAAGTTCATCGTGATTCTTCTGCAACTCATCTTTCATCTGAATCATCAAAGACACCAATATATTATGTTCCTCCTCAGACATGTGCAAAGCTTCATGAATACGATAATCGAAAAAAGTATAATTCACAATTGTCTGCTCCAATGAAGTACCATGCAAAAGATCAGAATGAAACAAAAGAGCCCATCCAGTTAACATGACTTCTTCACCATTATCTTCCTTACCTCCTATTTGCCCGGGTGCCACACAAATAACAGTACCTCTCTTATAATCATATTTTCCACAGCCATAGGCCAAATCAATATCAGCCTCGTCATGAAAGAAAATACCATAAACATTATAGTTACCTAAACAATGACGAACCGGCGAAATCTCATTATAATTAATGACACAAACCAAAGGATGCTGATTGACGCAGCCAAGCCAACGGCAATAATCATCCACATTTCTTACTTTCAGAATCTTGCTCATAACATCACCTTAGAAAATCATACAGACAAAAATAACATTTTCCGATTAATATTCAGACGCACAGGGTTCAGAATCCGTAAAAGAGGTACAAACATCCCACTTATTGTTACTCTTTCATAGGATCAAGTATATAATTTTGCTTTATCAAAAATGAACACAAAAAAATCTTCAGATTTCGTATACAATTAATGAAACAAAAAAATAAAATATCAATATAATAAAAATATGGATAGAAGAGATTTTTTGAAAATGTCATCAATGGCAGTACTGTCCGCAGCCGGCGTATGGACCGGTATATCTAAAGCTTTTGCACAGTCTGAATCCTATTTTAAGAGTACACCAGCCCTTAAAACTACTCAACAAAACAGCAATATGGAATTTCGTAAATTACGCAACCTCGATGTCTCAGCTATTGGTCTCGGTTGCCTGCCTATGGTAGGTTACTATGGCGGAAAATATGACGAAAAGGAGATGATAGCATTAATCCGACGGGCTTATGACAAAGGAATAACATTCTTTGATACAGCAGAAGTTTACGGGCCTTATACCAGTGAAACGTGGGTAGGCAAAGCCGTGGCCCCATTCCGCCATCAGATTAAAATCGGAACAAAATTCGGTTTTGGAGTAGAAGAAGGTCAACCTACGGCATTGAACAGCCGTCCCGATCATATCCGACGGGCAGTAGAAGGTTCTCTCAAACGATTGAAAACCGACTATATCGACCTGTTGTATCAGCATCGGGTTGATCCGAATATCCCCATGGAGGATGTAGCCGGAACGGTTAAAGAACTGATGCAAGAAGGAAAAGTCCTACACTGGGGACTGTCAGAAGCCAGTGCACGGTCTATCCGAAAAGCTCATGCCGTATGCCCTCTTTCAGCCGTGCAAAGCGAATATGCCATCTGGTGGCGCGAACCGGAAACCAAGATTTTCCCCACACTGGAAGAACTGGGTATCGGCTTTGTGCCTTACTGTCCGCTGGGACGGGCCTTCCTGACCGGTGTTATCGATGAGAGCCGTATCTTTTACCAAGGAGATCGAAGATGGAATCTCCCCCAGTTCACTCCGGAGGCTTTAAAACACAATATGCCTCTCGTAACACTGATACGCCAGTGGGCACAACACAAGGGAATGACTCCAGCTCAATTTGCCTTGGCCTGGATTCTGTCACGCAAACCATGGATTGCCCCCATTCCAGGCACAACCAATCCCAGCCATCTGGATGAACTCATCGGTGCCGGTAATCTTCGACTGACTTCCTGGGAAGTGGAAGAATTCGACCGGGACTATGCCCGAATACATCTGATGGGACATCGTGCAGACCCATTTACCGAAAGTCAAATAGATAAATAACATAACCATGCAATTTACAACATTAAACAATGGTGTCCTCATGCCGATGCAGGGATTCGGAGTTTTCCAGATTTCTGATCCTCTGCTTTGCCACAAGGTCACCATCCATGCCATACAAGCCGGATACAGACTGATAGACACAGCATCAGTATACGGCAATGAAAAAGCAGTCGGCCAAGCTGTCTGCGCAAGCGGTATTCCTCGTAATGAATTGTTTATTACCACCAAAGCCTGGATTTCCGAGATGGGATATACCCAAACGATGAAGGCTTTTGAAGGTTCCCTTGAACGCTTGGGATTGGATTATCTTGATCTCTATCTGATTCACATGCCCTTCGGAGATTATCATGGAGCCTGGAAAGCTTTGGAAGAACTTTATCTGCACGGCCGTATACGTGCCATCGGAGTCTGCAATTTTGAGCCGGACCGGCTGATTGACCTGTGTCAGACCGCCCGCATCATTCCGGCTGTCAATCAAGTGGAAATACATCCTTATCTTCAACAAACAGAAGCTTTGCAGATCATGCAATCACTCGGCATTCAGGCTGAAGCCTGGGGACCACTGGCTGAAGGCAGAAACAATTTGTTCTCTGATCCGGTAATAACCGGCATCGGACAAAAATATAATAAATCCGCTGCGCAAGTCGTGTTGCGCTGGCATCTGCAAAGGGGAATCATTGCCATACCAAAATCCGTACATATTGAACGGATCACCGAAAATTTCAATATCGAAGATTTCGAACTGACTCCCGAAGATATGGATACCCTTTCGATCATGAATACCACAAAAGAACGAATTCTTGACCTTCATGCACCCCGAGAAGTTGAACGCCTATATAGCATCAAATGTGAAAACTGACAGCATCAGCACTCTATTAACAAAAAGATATTTTACGAATTAGATCAAAAATGTAAATCATATGTTTGGAATCGGAACACAAGAAATTCTTTTTATCGTTCTCATCGTCCTGCTATTCTTCGGCGGTAAAAAAATACCGGAACTGATGAAAGGATTGGGAAAAGGAGTACGTTCCTTCAGAGAAGGAATGAATCAAATAGAAAATGATCCTGAGACAACAGATAAAAAAGAATAGTAATGACACAAGATAAACAATCATTTTGGGATCATCTGGACATCTTGCGTGCGGCGATTATCAGAATCGCCGCCGTAACGGTTCTGTTCACCGCTCTTCTGGCTTTCGTAGGTAAAGAGACGTTATTCCATATCATTCTGGCTCCGCAAAGGGAGGATTTTATAACTTACCGGCTGTTGAATATGATCAGCAAACAATTCACCGGTTCGGAGCTGCCCGCATTTTCCATCCATCTTATCAATACCGGATTGACCGGTCAGATTCTGCTCCATATGAAAACGGCATTATTTGCCGGCATTTTATTTGCCTCGCCTTATATTCTGTATCAAATTTTCCATTTTATCTCTCCGGCATTGTATCATAATGAAAGGAAATATGTCCTTCGAATAATTGGTTGCGGATATATGATGTTTATCGGAGGCATATTGCTCAGCTATTATCTGATATTCCCACTGACTTTTCGTTTCTTAGGAACTTATCAAGTCAGTACTACCGTACAAAACATGATCACTTTGCAATCCTATATTTCTACATTACTGATATTGTCTTTGACAATGGGCATCGTCTTTGAAATGCCGGTACTATCCTGGCTATTAGCCCGACTAGGATTTCTTTCTGCTGATTTTATGCGCCATTATCGAAAACATGCGATCGTTGTTATCCTGATTGTTGCGGCCATCATTACACCGACCTCGGATATTTTCACTCTATCTTTAGTTGCACTTCCCATCTGGTTATTGTACGAAGTTAGCATTCTCTTTGTTCAGGCTACATCTCGTCACTTCAGCAATAAGGAATTTTAATAAAAAACATCTTTTTGCTTAAGAGACACTAAGCAAAGATTCAAAATCTTTATTTTCCATAATAAACCTTTGTACTCTTTTATAAAGCTATTAAATTTGTTTGCATCAGATCTAATACACCCTTAAAAACAAACATCACATTAATCTAATAAATATCTAAAACATTATGAACAAAATCAGCAAAACCTTATTGCTTTTCCTGATTTGCAGTCTGGCGTTATTTCAACCTTTGTCTGCCACGACTTTTGAATTGGGAAACCGTACTTTCCTTCTGAACGGCAAGCCCTTTGTTATCCGGGCGGCAGAAATCCATTATCCCCGAATCCCCAAAGAATATTGGGAGCACCGCATCCAGATGTGTAAGGCCATGGGTATGAACACCATCTGTCTGTATGTATTCTGGAACATTCACGAACAGAAAATGGATGAATTTGATTTTAAGGGACAAAATGATGTCCGTGAATTCTGTAAACTGGCCCAGAAGAACGGAATGTATATCATCGTGCGTCCGGGACCGTATGTCTGCGCCGAATGGGATATGGGCGGACTGCCCTGGTGGCTGCTCAAAAAGAAAGATGTCAAAATCAGAAGCAAGGAAGACGCTTTCTTTATGGAGCGCACCCGCATTTTCTTGAATCGTGTTGCTCAGGAGCTCTCACCAATGTTCCTGGGCAACGGTGGTAATATTCTGATGGTGCAGGTGGAAAACGAATATCCGCTGTATGGCAACGACAAGGAATATCTCCGTCAGATAAAGGACATGGTCGTGGAAGCCGGATTCAAGGATGTACAGCTGTTCTCCTGTGCCTGGAGCTCCAATTTCAAGGAAACCATGCTCGACGGCGTGCTGAGTACCATCAACTTCGGTGCCGGTTCCAATATCGACGAGCAGTTCAAGATGCTGGCAGAAGATCAGCCGACCATTCCGCTGATGTGTAGCGAGTACTGGTCCGGATGGTTCGATCACTGGGGACGTCCTCATGCAACCCGCAGTGCCGACGTGATGTGCGGAAGTATGAAAGACATGCTCGAAAGAGGAATTTCCTACAGTCTGTATATGGCTCATGGAGGAACCACCTTCGGACAATGGGGCGGTGCCAATACTCCTCCCTACTCAACCATGGCCACTTCGTATGACTATGACGCTCCGATCAGTGAAGCCGGATGGGCCACAGAAAAATTCCATGCCGTACGCCAGCTTCAGGCTCAATATCTGAATAAAGGAGAAAGCATTCCTGAAAACATTCCGCAACCATACCCCGTAATCGAAATCCCGGAAATGACCCTGAACGAGGTTGCCCCTCTGTTCCAGCAACTGTCCAAACCGAAGAGCAGCAAGAAGATTCAATCTATGGAATTCTTCGACCAGGGTTGGGGACGCATCCTGTATCGCACCACTCTTCCGGCCGTAGAGAAAGGACGTCAGCTGCTCATTGATGAGGTGCACGACTGGGCATTGATTTATCTTGACGGAAAGGAAATCGGCAAGCTGGACCGCCGCAGAGGCGAAAAGACCGTCAAACTGCCGGCCACATCCCAAGAGCAGACCCTGGACATTCTGGTAGAAGCAACCGGACGTGTCAACTTCGGCGAAGGTATCATCGACCGCAAGGGTATCACCGAGGCGGTTTGGTTGTGTGAAGAGGATCAGAAGACCGAACTGGAAAACTGGCAGGTGTATAACTTCCCGGTAGACTATAAGTTCCAGAAAAAGCATGACTTTGTCAAAGCGGACAAATGCAACGGTCCGGCCTGGTATCGCACCACTTTCACAGTGGACAAGCCGGGAGATACTTTCCTGGATATGTCTACCTGGGGAAAAGGTATGGTATGGGTAAACGGCAAGAATTTGGGACGCTTCTGGAAAATCGGTCCGCAGCAGACCTTATACATGCCGGGATGCTGGCTGAAAAAGGGAAAGAACGAAATCATTGTCTTTGATCTGGAAACTCCGGCCTCACCGACCATCAAGGGACTGACCCGTCCGATTCTGGATGATCTGCGTCCGGAAGAGTCGCTCTACCACCGTAAGAAGGGAGAAGCCGTAGTTCTCCAAGCAGCGGATGTTGTCAAAGAAGGTACTTTTGAAAAAGGCAACAACTGGCAGACCATCAAGTTCGATCAGGCCAAAGAAGCCCGCTATTTCTGCATCGAGGCCCTGAGCAGCTTCCGCAATGACGATATGGCTTCTATCGCCGAACTGTATATTCTGGATGAAAACGGCAAGGAAATCCCACGTACGGAATGGAGCACAGCTTATGCCGATAGCGAGGAAGTGCTTTCGGAAAACTCAGACGGCGACAAAGTCTTCGACTTGCAGGAGTCTACTTTCTGGCACACCGCCTGGAGCCAGGACAAAACGGGATTCCCGCACCAGCTGATTTTAGATTTGGGCAAAACCTACACCGTCAGCGGATTCCGCTATCTGCCCCGCCCACAGAAGGATGCCCCGGCCATCATCAAAGACTACCGCATTTATCTGAGAACACAACCTTTCCAGATGAATAAAAAATAATCGTCATGAGAAACAAAAAATTTTTCCTATGGTCGCTGGCTGTCCTGATGCAGGCATCAGGATATGCCCAGCAAATACCCATGAACGTCTTTTTTGATATTCCCATCGCTTCCGGCAAACAACCGGCCTGGGGAAACAATCCCGGAGCAGCCACCGGCAGCGGACACGGCAATCTGGATCCGGAATGGGAACAAAAGACTCTGCCCATCGGCAACGGAAGCATCGGAGCGAACATCTTCGGTTCCGTAGCTACCGAGCACATCACTTTCAATGAAAAGAGCCTCTGGCGCGGTGGCCCGAACACTGCCAAGGGCGCTGATTATTACTGGAACGTAAACAAGAACTCGGCACACGTGCTGAAGGAGATCCGTCAGGCTTTTCTGGATAAGGATCAGGACAAGGTAACCCGGCTCACTCAGGACAACTTCAATAGCGAGGTGCCTTATGAGGCAGATGCCGAAGATCCTTTCCGTTTCGGTAGTTTCACATCAGCAGGCACCTTCGACATCGAAACCGGCATTGAGGAAAAAAATATCGAAGGATATTCCCGCTCGCTTTCTTTGGATTCGGCTCTTGTCCATGTATGCTTCTCCCAAAACGGAGTGCGGTACAAACGGCAGTATTTCACCTCTTTCCCCGATCAGGTGATGGTCATCCGTTATTCCGCCTCCGAAAAAGGGAAACAGAATCTGGTGTTCAAGTACACTCCCAATCCGCTTTCCAAAGGGGAATACAAGAGAAGCAAATCCGGCAGTTTCTGCTATTCGGCCCATCTGAACAATAACGACATGCATTATGTGGTCCGTGCACAGGCCATCACTCAGGGCGGAAAAACCTGGACGGACAAGGAAGGACGCATTCATGTGGAACAGGCAGATGAAGTCATCTTCCTGATCTCGGCCGATACGGATTATAAGATGAATTTCAATCCGGATTTCAAGGATCCGAAAACCTATGTAGGCGTAAAACCGCTGGAAACCACCCGCAACTGGATGGACAAGGCATCGGAGAAGACTTTTGAAGACTTGCTGCAACGCCATTATCAGGACTATGCCGGACTGTTCCGGCGCACGGTGTTCGAAGTCAATCCTTCTTTCAATACCGAAGTACGCAAACTGTCCACACCGGAACGGATTGCCCGATACCGTACCGGAGCTCCCGACTATGAACTGGAAAGTCTGTACTATCAGTTCGGCAGATACCTGCTCATTGCCAGTTCACGTCCGGGCGACCTTCCAGCCAATCTGCAAGGCATCTGGCACAATAACATCGACGGTCCCTGGCGCATAGATTACCACAACAACATCAACGTGCAGATGAACTACTGGCCGGCCTGCCCGACCAATCTGGCCGAATGCGAATGGCCGCTGATTGACTTTATCCGCACGTTGGTCAAACCCGGAGAGCATACCGCACAGGCTTATTTCGGAGCCCGTGGATGGACGGCTTCCATCTCGTCCAACATCTTCGGTTTCACCACTCCGTTGCGCGACAAGGATATGTCGTGGAACTTCTCGCCGGTAGCCGGTCCGTGGCTGGCCACTCATGTGTGGGACTACTACGATTATACACGCGATCTGGACTTCCTGAAGAATATCGGCTACGATCTGATCAAGGGAGGTGCCGAATTTGCCACGGATTATCTGTGGAAGAAACCGGACGGTACTTATACCGCAGCCCCATCCACCTCACCGGAACACGGTCCGATTGATGAAGGAGCCACCTTCTCGCATGCGGTCATCCGGGAGATCCTGACGGATGCCATCGAAGCCAGCAAGGTGCTTCAGACGGATGAAGAGGAACGGAAGGAATGGGAAACGGTTCTGGAAAAACTCAAACCGTACCAGATCGGAAGATACGGACAGCTGATGGAATGGTCACAGGATATTGACGACCCGCGCGACGAACACCGCCATGTGAATCATCTGTTCGGACTGCATCCGGGACATACCATCTCGCCCGTCACCACACCGGAACTGGCACGTGCCTCACGCGTCGTACTGGAACATCGTGGCGACGGTGCTACCGGCTGGAGTATGGGCTGGAAACTGAACCAGTGGGCCCGTCTGCACGACGGAAACCGCTCTTACACCCTCTACGGCAATCTGTTGAAAAACGGTACGAACGCCAACCTGTGGGACAGTCACCCGCCTTTCCAGATTGACGGTAACTTTGGGGGAACAGCCGGCGTTACGGAAATGCTGTTGCAAAGCCATATGGGCTTTATCCATCTGCTTCCAGCCCTGCCGGACGTATGGCACGAAGGCAAGCTCACCGGAGCCTGTGCCCGCGGTAATTTCGTGGTCGACTTGTATTGGAAGGACAACAACCTGACCCGCGCCGTGATCCATTCCCGTTCGGGTGGTCCCTGCTCCGTACATTACAAAGGGCAGCGGCTTACTTTCGATACCCAACGTGACCAGAAATACACATTGAGTTATCAGAACGGAAAATTAGCCGTAAAATAGACTTCAAAAAATCATTCTGATAAAATAAGAAAATCCTTTCGATGTTTTTTCAATTCATCGAAAGGATTTTTTATGATCATCTTTTTGGTATGAAATTTATAATCATGATCCGAGCAAGGTTCACTAACCTCGGATAATGGCATCAATACTTTGCAGCTCTTCTTCATCAAAAGTAGTCTGCTGCAAAGCTTTCAGATTATCGGCCAACTGTTCCACCGAACTGGCACCCACAATCACCGAAGTGACTTTCTCGTCACGAAGCAACCAGGCCAGCGCCATCTCGGCCAGTGTCTGTCCGCGGCGAGCCGCCAGATCATTCAACTGCGATACTTTGGTGAGCAATTCTTCCGTGAGCGTTTCCTTTTTCAGAAAACCGCCACGCGCCACACGCGAATCTTTGGGAATACCTGTCAGATAGCGGTCAGTCAGCACTCCCTGTGCCAAAGGAGAGAAAGCAATGAAACCGGTACCGTGATCCACAGCATCCTGAATGATTGACTCTTCTTCAGGCGCACGGTTCAGCAGATTGTAACGTCCCTGATACAGCAGGCAGGGCACTTTCTCGGCTTTCAGATAGCGGTAAGCCTCCAGTGCCTTCTCGCGAGGATATTTGGAAATGCCCACATACAGCGCTTTGCCCTGATGTACCATATCGGCCAGTGCCTGCATGGTTTCCTCCAGCGGTGTTTCCGGGTCATAGCGATGGGAATAGAACACATCCACATAGTCCAGCTTCATCCTCTTCAGACTCTGGTTCAGACTGGCAAATAGATGTTTGCGCGATCCCCACGTGCCGTAAGGTCCCGGCCACATATCGTGTCCGGCCTTGGTGGAGATAAACAACTCATCACGATAAGGACGCAAGGAGCTTTGCATCACCAGTCCGAAGGTCTCTTCAGCCGATCCGAACGAAGGACCGTAATTATTGGCCAGATCAATATGGGTGATTCCCTGATCAAAGGCAAAATGCAACTTGCGGCGACTGTTGGCCAGCGTGTCTACATCGCCGAAATTATGCCACATGCCCAAGGAGATTTCGGGCAACAGCACTCCGCTCCGTCCGCAACGACGGTAATTCATGCCACTCTCATAACGGCTTTCCGAGGCCGCATAAACCGGTTCTGTCATCATATTCTGTTTCTATATTATTATCCTTTTAATCGGTCAGTTCCGCATACTCGGCACGTGCCTCACGCAGCAGGTCGGCCGGATTGAGCTTAATCTGCAAACCGCGCTGGCCTGCGCTGATGTAAATATAAGGATACTGCTCGGCCGTGTGATGTATGTAAGTAGGAAAATGTTTCTTCATTCCGATGGGCGAACAGCCGCCACGGATATATCCCGTTACGGGCAACAGTTCTTTCATCGGGAGCAGTTCGCATTTTTTGTTTCCGCTCACCTTGGCGGCACGCTTCAGGTCAATCTCATGATCGCCGGGCAGTACGCACACAAAATAGCCGCTTTTCTCTCCGTGGAGCACAATGGTCTTGAACACCTGTTCCACATTCTCGCCCAGACTGGCCGCTACATGCACGGCACTCAAGTCCGACTCGTCCACCTCGTAAGGAATCAGTTCATAACTCACTTTGGCCTTGTCCAGCAGACGGGCCACATTGGTCTTGTTAATCTTTTCTTTTGCCATAAAGCACTTCCTTTAAAAATTTCGGTGTGTATCCCACGGTACGTTCGGCCACTTCCTCAGGCGTTCCGCACGAAAGCAGTTCGCCTCCGCCACGACCTCCGTCGGGCCCCATATCAATAATATAGTCGGCACTCTTGATCACATCCAGATTGTGTTCGATGACTATCACCGTATTACCTTTTTCCACCAGACGGTCCAGCACACCGAGCAGCACACGGATGTCTTCAAAATGCAGACCGGTGGTCGGCTCGTCCAATATGTACAGCGTCTTACCGGTATCTTTCTTCGACAGCTCGGTAGCCAGCTTCACACGCTGGCTCTCACCGCCCGACAAGGTGGTTGACGACTGCCCCAGACGGATATAGCCCAATCCCACATCCTGCAACACCTTGATCTTGTTCAGAATCGCCGGCTGGTTCTCAAAAAACTCCACGGCCTGATTGATGGTCATGTCCAGCACATCGGCAATGGACTTGCCTTTGAAGCGCACTTCCAGTGTTTCACGGTTATAGCGTTTTCCGCGACAAACCTCGCAAGGCACATATACATCGGGCAGGAAATTCATCTCGATGGTCTTGTAACCGTTACCGCCACAGGCCTCGCAGCGTCCGCCTTTCACGTTGAAAGAGAAGCGTCCGGGCTTGTAACCACGAATCTTCGCCTCGGGAAGACTGACAAACAGGGCACGGATGTCATTGAACACTCCGGTATACGTGGCCGGATTGGAACGCGGGGTGCGTCCCAGAGGCGACTGGTCTACATTGACCACCTTATCAATATATTCAATGCCGTGAATGGCGGCATAAGGTTCCGGCTCGCGCAACGCACGATAGAAATGATGCGACAGGATGGGTTGCAGCGTATCGTTGATCAGTGTGGATTTACCGCTTCCGGATACTCCCGTCACACAGATAAAGGTACCTAACGGAAAATCCACATTCACATTTTTCAGATTGTTTCCCCGGGCACCTTCCAGACGGAGCACGTTTCCGTTTCCCTTGCGGCGCTCGGCCGGTATCTCGATCTGCCGCTTGCCGTTCAGATATTGCGACGTCATGGTGTCGGTCTGGAGCATGGCCTGGGGCGTACCCTGAAAGACCACATTACCTCCGTTGCGTCCGGCCTTCGGTCCCATATCCACGATATAGTCGGCCTGCTCCATCATCTCCTCATCATGCTCTACCACAATCACGGTATTGCCCGTGTCACGTAGCTCCTTGAGCGAATGGATCAGCTTGCGGTTGTCCCGCTGATGCAGACCGATACTGGGTTCGTCCAGAATATAAAGCACATTGACCAGCTGCGAACCGATCTGGGTAGCCAGACGGATGCGCTGGCTCTCCCCACCCGACAGAGATACCGAAGTACGGTTCAATGCCAGATAGTCCAGTCCCACATCAAGCAGGAATTTCAGTCGGGTGCGGATTTCCTTCAGGATTTCCGGAGCAATGCGCCGCTGACGGTCGGTAAGCCGTTCTTCCAGTCCCTGCATCCATTCATAAAGTTCCGAGATGTCCATTTCCGACAGGTCGGCAATATTCTTTCCGTCGATAAAGAAATGCAGGGCCTCGCGGTTCAACCGCTTGCCGTGGCATTCCGGACAGCAGGTCACCTTGGAGAACTGCTCCTTCCAATTCTGGGCCGCCGATGAGTCATCCGCCTCATAGAGCGTTTCCATATATTTGATCACGCCATCATAACGCACAAAGTAATCCGAAGAAGTCTGGATGAGCGAAGCCTTGATCTTCAGTTTCTCCATCGAGCCGTAAAGCAGTTCGTTCATCGCCTCTTCCGGAAGTTCTGCCAAAGGAGTCTTCAGGGTAGCGTCATAACGCTCCAGCAGAGCCTCAATCTGCCAGAAGATCATGGTGTTCTTGTATTTGCCCAAAGGCAGAATTCCCCCTTCGTGTACCGAAAGGGATTTGTCGGGACAGATCTTGTCCTCGTCGATCAGATTCACATAGCCCAATCCTTTACAACGCGGACAGGCACCCTGCGGGGAGTTGAACGAGAAGTTATGCGGTGCCGGGTCACGATAGGCAATACCCGATACCGGACACATAAGGCGCTTGCTGTAGTGACGCACTTCTCCGCTGTCGGCATCCAGAATCATAATCAGACCGTCGCCATGATGCATGGCCGAAGACAGACTGTCGCGCAAGCGCTTGTCGTCCGTCTGCTCCACCCGCAACTTGTCCACAACGATCTCGATATCGTGGTTCTTGTAACGGTCCAGTTTCAGTTCCTGGATCAGTTCGCGTATTTCTCCGTCCACACGGGCATAGAGAAATCCCTTGCGCCGGATCTGCTCGAAGAGTTCCTTGTAATGTCCCTTTCGGTTGCGTACCACCGGAGCCAACAGATAGATCCGTTTTCCGGCATACTGGTCCTGTATGAGTTGCTGAATCTGTTCTTCAGTATATTTTACCATCGGCTCACCGGACAGATAGGAATAGGCTGCTCCCGCCCGGGCATAAAGCAAACGCAGAAAATCATAAATCTCCGTAGTGGTACCCACCGTAGAACGGGGATTCTTGTTCGTAGTCTTCTGCTCGATAGAGATCACCGGACTCAGACCGGTAATCTTGTCCACATCCGGACGCTCCATATTACCCAAAAAATTCCGGGCATAGGCCGAAAATGTTTCGATATAACGACGCTGCCCTTCAGCAAAAATCGTATCGAAAGCCAACGAAGACTTTCCGCTACCGCTCATACCAGTGATCACGGTCAGACTGTTGCGGGGAATCTCCACATCAATATTTTTCAGGTTATGCACCCGGGCGCCGAACACCTGAATCTTCTCTGTCTCCTGTTGCACTGTATTCATCATCTTATTCTGCATCCGTCGTTCCTCCTTCTCCGGAATATCCGGTCAGTACATTGACATCCTTTCTGATATTGAATTTCCGTCCGTCGGCTCCTTCGGCCTGTACCACTACATAATACACGCCGTCCCGTGCCGTGCGTCCGTTGATTTTTCCGTCCCATCCTTCGGCCGGATTGGTCCAGGTATACACTTTCTGTCCCCAGCGGGTAAAGACTGTTGCCTTGAACTTCACGATAGAGCGATACCCTTCCTTGGCCTTGTACACATCATTGAATCCGTCTCCGTTGGGTGAAAAAGCATTGGGAAATTCCAGTTTGGACTGACTGACTGACACCACAAAAGGCTCTCCGCCTCCGTCGGGATAACGGATCGTATCCGTGCCTTGCACAAAAGTCACATAGAGCTGCACATAGAACGTACCGCTCTGTGTAAAAGTATATTCCATTTCCCGGTCAAAACGGTCCACCAGCGGTGAGTTTTCCTGTCCGGCCTTGAAGATACGCCATTCGTAATGGGCTGAATACAATCCCTGATCCGTTACCTCAGCCGAGAAATATCCGGTAATGGGCGCCGACTGCTCTTCTGAGGCGTCTTCAATCTCTTCTCCTTCAGAAGTGACATAACGGGCCGTCGGTGTAACATTAGGATAAACATTCTGGGCCTTCAGGCAGAAAGGCCCTAAAAGAAAGAAAACGAAAACAATCCAATTCAAAATTCGATTCATAAGTCATTATATTTATGCAAAAATAGCATTTCCCGTTGAATTAACCACTTTTTTTGTGTACTTTTGTCCGCATAAAATTAGTTTTACATGAAGCACATCAAATCGTTTTTTGCCCTGCTGGCATCCTGGAGCCTGTATGCCACAGCTTCTTGGGCTCAGACCCCGTTCTTCACCCATACGGTTGAAGCGGGGGAAACGGTCTATTCCATTTCCAAAATCTACCATGTCAGTACGGAAGATATCTATACACTGAATCCGGAAACCCGCAACGGTCTGCGCAGTGGTACAACGCTGAAAATTCCGCAAAACAAGGCGGACCAGAAGTTCTCGCGCTTTCACACCATAGCCAAAGGAGAAACCCTCTATCAGCTCACCCAGCTTTATAAGGTATCGGCCGAAGAGATCTGTCTGGCCAATCCTGGCCTGACCGCTTCGAACTTCAAGGTGGGAGAAGTGGTGGTAATCCCTCCTTCAAATGCCTCTTCCGTATCCCAAAATACTACGGCATCCAATGCTCTCAGTGTTCTGAACAAAGGTTGTCGGGAGATGCACCGGGTCAAGCGGCGTGAAACCCTCTACAGTATAGCGCGCGACTATGAAATCACAACCGAACAGCTCATTCAGGCCAACCCGGACATGAAAGATCCGGACTACAAACTGAAAAAGGGCAGTTTCGTGTGTATCCCTTATCCGGAAACCGCCCGCAAACAGCCTACCAACCAGGAACTTTTTCCTCAACAGTCCGGACCGGAGAAAATGCAGCAGATCACCATGGGAGTCCTGTTGCCTCTGACTCAGAAAAACAGTGAAGGGGAAAAGATGATCGAGTTTTACCAGGGACTGCTTCTGGCTGTAGAGGACCTGAAGAATCAGGGCACCTCAGTCACCGTCTATACATACGACTGCGGCAAAAGCGTGAGCGACATGAAGAGCGCACTGACTCGTCCGGGTCTGTCCGGTGCCGATATCATCTTCGGCCCGCTGGCCTCAGCACAGATACCGGTTTTGGGTGATTTCTGCAAGCAGAACAAGATCAAGCTGGTAATTCCGTTCACATCTCAGTGTGATGAAGTGTACAAGAATCCCTACCTGTATCTGTCAAATGTTCCGAAAAGCATGTTGTTCGAAGAGACCTACCGTCTTCTCCAAAGCCAGTTTGCGAACGACCACTTTATCATCTGGAACTGTGGCGGTGAAAAGGAAGACGACCGGGAATTCATCAGCGGGTTGAAAAAGAAACTCAAAGCCTATGGCATTTCTTACAAGGAGGCGGCAGCCGGAAGCGACGCTCTCAAGGCACAGATGTCTTCTGCAAAAAAGAATATCATTGGTCCGACTTCATCCACACTGAAGAGCCTGAACAGCCTTACCGGTGAACTGAACAGCCTGAAGACAAGCGCTCCGGAATACCGGTTCAGTCTGTTGGGCCATCCGGAATGGCAAATCTATACCGCCAGCCAGCTGGACAACTTCTTCCGCTTCGACACCTATATCTATTCTTCTTTCTATAAGAATATGAACAAGTCAGCCTGTGGTCCTTTCGAAAGACGCTTTGAAAAAGACTTCCATGCCGGACTGCAGAACACCTTCCCCAGTTTTGGAATGCTGGGCTATGATCTGGGACGCTTTTTCCTGTTGGGACTGTCTGACTACGGAAGCGGCTTCAACAGCAAAATCAGTTCACTGAAAACCGCTCCGTTGCAAAATGACTTTCACTTTCAGCGGACAAGCAACTGGAGTGGCTTCATCAACAAAAAGACGGAACTGATCCATTACACACCGCAAAAGAAAATTGACGTTATCGAATTTACCAAGCAATAATGAAAAGACGCACCGTATTCTTACTGTCTTGTCTGTTGGCGCTTCCGGCCACTCTCCGGGCTCAGGTAGGCGATCCCCGCAGAGATCTGGCCATCGGATTCAATGCCGGCGCCACCATGAACATGGTCACCTTTACACCGACCATCAAACAGAATCTGAAACCGGCCTTCTCTGGTGGATTGACTCTTCGCTATACCTGCGAAAAATATTTCAAAAGTCTCTGCGCCTTTCAGGTGGAGCTCAACTATGCCAATCTGGGCTGGGAAGAGCTGATCGAAACCAGCAGTGATACCTACAGCCGCGACATGCACTACATCCAGATGCCGGTACTGGCACGTATGGGTTGGGGTTACGAAGAGAAAGGAGCCATGTTTTATGTCGTGGCCGGACCGCAGTTGGGCTATTGCATTGCCGACCGGGAACACCGTGGAGGAGCTTTCAGCGAGGAAACTCTGAACAAACGCCCCAATAAAGTGACCCAACAGTATGGTAAGGCCATTGACCGCCCGTTTGATTATGGAATTACAGCCGGTCTGGGACTTGAGGTCAACACCCGTAAGGTCGGCCACTTCATGCTCGAAGGCAGATACTATTTCGCTCTGAGTGACATATACAACAATGGTAAGCGCGATCCGTTCTCCCGCTCGGCCAACGGCACGATTGTAGCGAAAGTAACTTACCTTTTTGATATCTTAAAGACAAAAAAATAGGATGCACCGCAGTGCATCCTATTTTTTATATATCCCTTTTGTATTACCGTAACCGATCCAGTGAACGGACAATCATTTCATCCTTCATCACTGCCCGGAAAGCCAGATAGTCCAAAATCAGGGCAACAGCCGGCAGACAGGCGCTCCAGCCCAAGGCAAAAGTGCCCCATTCCTTTGCCAGAATAAAGGCAAAGACACCATAGGCAATATAATAGCCAATCAGCAACAGGGCATTGAAAATAATCATGCGCACCTGCAACATTCTCTTTTTGAACAGGAAGATGCAGACAAAGGAAGAAACAGCCACCACCAGCAACAGGGCAAACAAGGCCCAGGGTGCGTATACGGCCTCCCCTTTCACAGGAGCGATATACAGATTATACAGTTCGGCTGTCAGCAGTCCGTCCTGCAGAAACCGTCCTACCGGCAGACAGAGGGCAACCACGGCCAGCACGGTGATGAGGAACAGATAAACCGTTTGAATTCTCTGAATCATAAGGCTGGTTTCGCTAATTACTCAATAGTCTCTTTGGCCGGGTTACGGAAATAAACCTTACCCTCGATAAACTCTTGCGTGGCAATCAGGGTTGGCTTCGGAAGTTTCTCGTAATAACGGGAAATCTCGATCTGCTCGCGGTTCTCGAAAACCTCGTCCAGACTGTCACTGACAGAAGCAAACTCCTGCAGTTTCTTGGACAGTTCATTTTTGATGTCTACAGAAATCTGGTTGGCACGCTTGCCGATGATGACCACACTTTCGTAAATGTTACCTGTTTCATCACACAGGTCCATAATGTTACGGGTCACTGTGTTGGTTGCCGCATTCGTTTTTTTGTAATCCATAATGATATTATTAATTGCTGTTTTATTCTTTTACTTGTTTCTGTGCATGAGCCAGAATGGAACGGGCTTCTGACAGATATTTTGATTCGGGAAAATCATTCTCAAAGGCATAGTACTCGTCAATAGTTGCCCGGTAACGCTCTTCCTGTTTCTCCAGCACACTCTGTCGGGCCAGATGATACTTGGCACGCAGCAGCATGATGCTCAGTTCTTCCCGTCGTCCGGTACTGGCATAAGGATATTCGTTCAGCGCGTTCTGTGCGGTCACGATACAAGCCTCATAGTTACTGCCGCCGTAGGCGCAGTTACCCATATAAGTACCCAGATCATAATAGAGCTTGGCCGCCAGAAACTCTTTCTCCACCAGTTTGTCCTGCAGTTTCAGAATCATATCCTGAGTCTGTGCCTTCAGGCGGGTGTAGGGATACAGGTCGAGAAAGTCCTGAAACTCCTTGATGGCTTCCAGAGTGTTCATCTGGTCCAGACGGGCATCGGGAATTCCGTCAAACAAAGATCTTCCGGCATAGTAACGGGCTTCTTCCACATACTGTCCTTTCGGATAAGACTGATAGTACTTTTTAAAGTAAGTCGCCGCGGTTTCCACATTGCCGGCACAGTACTCCGACATGGCCAGCATATAGAGCGATTCCTCACCGTAGACAGATCCCTTGAGCACGGCCATCATGTCTCCCAGAAGCTGGGCCGCCTTGGAATATTGCCCTTCTACAAAATAGGCTTTGGCAGCCTCGTATTTATATTCGCTGTTTGTTGTTTTCAGAACCTGGTTGTATTCGTTACACGAAGTCAGCAGCAGGGTTCCGCAAAACACTCCTAAGAAAATCCGTTTCATATGATACAAATTGAGTTGCAAAATTATCAATTTTCAGTCACTTATGCAATTAATTTTTGCAAAAAAATAAAGCGTCGGACAGACAATGGTCTGTAAGTTTCATTAATTTTGCAAGTCCGTAAGAATATGGATTCCGAAAATTAAGTTTCCGTAAAAGATGAAAACGATATGCCTAATTTTGAATTGATCGCAGACTACCGGCCTACAGGCGACCAGCCCGAGGCAATTGCCCAGCTCACCGAAGGGGTACTTCAGGGTACCCCCGCACAGACTCTTCTGGGCGTAACGGGTTCGGGCAAGACATTTACCATAGCCAACGTCATCCGAAACATCAACAAACCGACACTCATCCTGAGCCACAACAAGACGCTGGCAGCCCAACTCTACGGCGAGTTCAAGAGTTTTTTCCCGAACAATGCCGTCGAATACTATGTGTCTTATTATGATTACTACCAGCCCGAGGCTTATATCCCTTCTACCGACACATATATCGAAAAGGACCTGGCCATCAACGAGGAAATCGACAAGCTGCGTTTGGCGGCCACTTCAGCCTTGCTGTCAGGACGCAAGGATGTCATCGTGGTGTCTTCTGTCAGCTGCATCTACGGCATGGGAAATCCGGCCGCCTTCTACGATAATGTGATCGATGTGAAGCGCGGAGCCTTGCTCGACCGTAATGTACTGCTGCGCCGTCTGGTAGACTCCCTCTATCAGCGCAACGACCTGGAGCTCGGACGGGGTTGTTTCCGGGTGAAGGGAGATACGGTGGATATTGCCCTGGCCTATACGGACCACATTCTGCGCATCACGTTTTGGGACGACGAGATCGAAAGCATCGAAGAAGTCGACCCGGTCAGCCTGCTCCGTCTGGGCAGTTTTGAGGAATATAAGATCTACCCGGCCAATCTGTTTATGACGACCAAGGAAAGCGTCCAGTCGGCCATTCACCAGATCGAGGATGACCTGCACAAACAGGTGACCTATTTCGAGGAAATCGGCAAACCGTTCGAAGCCAAGCGGATTTACGAGCGGGTTACCTACGACATGGAAATGATCCGCGAACTGGGCCATTGCAGCGGCATCGAGAACTATTCCCGCTATTTTGACGGACGCGAACCGGGCACCCGCCCCTACTGTCTGCTGGATTTCTTCCCCGAAGATTTTCTCATCGTCATCGATGAAAGCCACGTGTCGGTACCGCAGATCAATGCCATGTATGGAGGTGACCATGCCCGAAAAAAGAATCTGGTGGAATACGGATTCCGGCTGCCTGCAGCCATGGACAACCGTCCGCTTAAATTCGAAGAATTCCAGCAGTTGGCCCGACAGGTAATTTATGTATCGGCCACTCCTGCCGACTATGAACTGCAACAGAGCGAAGGCATTGTCGTAGAGCAGGTCATCCGTCCTACAGGACTGCTTGATCCGGTCATTGAAGTACGGCCCAGCATGAATCAGGTGGACGATCTGATGGAAGAGATCCAGCAGCGCATCGAGCGCGACGAGCGTGTACTGGTCACCACCCTCACCAAGCGCATGGCCGAAGAACTGACCGATTATTTCCTCAAGCACGATATCCGCACCAACTATATCCACAGCGATGTGGACACCCTCGAACGGGTGCAGATCATGGACGACCTGCGCGCCGGACGCTTTGACGTGCTGGTAGGCGTAAACCTGCTGCGCGAGGGACTCGACCTTCCGGAAGTGTCGCTCGTCGCCATTCTGGATGCCGACAAAGAGGGATTCCTGCGCTCCCACCGCTCACTCACACAGACTGTAGGCCGTGCCGCACGTAATGTCAACGGAAAAGCCATCATGTATGCCGACCGCATCACCGAGAGCATGCAGCGCACCATTGACGAGACCAACCGCCGGCGTGAAAAGCAGCTCCGCTACAACGAGGAGCATCACATCACTCCCCAACAGATCCGGAAAGCCCGTAAAATGACCGATCTGATTCAGGCCAACAATGAGGCACAGGCCGAAAGCCGGACCTATATTGTCGAGGAAAAGCCGCTCAAGGCCGCCGATCCGATCCTGGAATACATGAATCGCGAACAACTGGAAAAAAGCATTGCCAAAACCCGGAAACAGATGCAGGAAGCCGCCAAGAATCTCGATTTCGTGGCCGCCGCCCATTTCCGCGACGAAATGCTGCGCATGGAAGAACTGCTGCAGGACAAGGAATCCTGACAGTTACCTTCTGCCATACAACATAAAGGAAGAGCCTGATCCTGCTCCCTCAAGGAAGCTGATCAGGCTCTTCTCCGTTTTTTATCTTAATAATCTTAGAAAGTCCACTTGCAGGCCAGGGTCGGAATCGCATAGAAACGGTTATTCATTCCCTTAACCGGATACACAAAATTATTGCTGATTTCCACCTCAGTACCCACACTCAGCTTGAAATCATCGCTCACCCGCTTCAGCGGAGCCAGATTAAACCAGAACTGAGGCTCGCTCAACACAATCAGATTACCGTCCACGGCATTGTCATGCCACACATCCAGAAATCCGCTGAACGTACAGAGTCCTTTTGCAAAAGTATTGCGCCACACCCCGGTCACCTGCCAGGAGTGCTTGTTCTGCGCATGCTTGGCCAGATATTTGTACATCACCTGTACCGAAACACCTTTGGAAAAATCCTTGCTGTTCCAATTATAGGCCGGACCCACCAGATAAGCGTCATTGAAGGATCCGAAACTGTTCAGTCCGCCGTTATACTCCACATGGGCGGCAATCGGCGCCTTCCAGAATTGCAACTCACGGGAAATTTCTCCATAAGCCCCCCGCACGGCGTTGTCGCTCCAATCGGCGTCAATAAAGAAGTAGGTACTACCCCACTTGTCGGCTGTAAAGTTCTCAACGGTTGCTGTCAGACGCTGACGGTTGTCCAAATCTCCACCGTACATCGTATGACCCAGGTCGTAATGTAACTGGACGTTAAGCTGTGCAGCACAACTGAGCGCACCTGCCACAAAGGCAGATGCCATAAATACTCTTTTTTTCATTACTTTTATTTAAAAATTAACGCGACAAAGGTAGCGCTTTTCCCACAAAGCACCAAATCCCCCTTGTATTATTATCGCAGAACATTTATTTATTATAATAAGGAGTAACGGAAGGCATCCAAAAAAAATGCGTTTTTTTTTGAGAAAAAAGTGCCGAAAAATTTGCAGATTCAAAAAAAGTGCGTACCTTTGCACTCGCAATCGGGAAACAAACACTGACAAGTTAAGAACAACAGGTTTCCTGAAAGTCAAGAGGGCGTTTAGCTCAGCTGGTTCAGAGCATCTGCCTTACAAGCAGAGGGTCG
>OKWR01000995.1_pt1 | contig 22114 bp, 18 predicted proteins | sample 1607101 | NCBI WGS metagenome assembly OKWR01 (sample SAMN04414076, study PRJEB24778) | human gut metagenome | material: faecal | host: Homo sapiens
TGCTCCGCGAAAGAGAAATTCGCATCAATATGGATTTTCTCTATGGCCTTCCGCTCCAGACACCGGCATCCTTTGGAGAAACTATAGAAAAGGCGATTGCGATTCGTCCCGACCGTCTGGTTACCTTCTCTTATGCCCATGTACCTTGGGTAAACAAACGGCAGCTGATTCTGGAGAAAGCCGGTCTGCCCAAAGCAGATGTCAAAGAGGAGATGTTCCGTACTGCACAGGAGCTGCTGCTTCAGGCCGGGTATTTACAGATTGGTATGGACCATTTCGTCTGCGCGCACGATGAACTTGCCCTGGCACAGCAGAACAAATCTCTGCACCGTAACTTCCAGGGATATTGCACCCGCCGTACTACGGGACAGGTATATGCCTTCGGAGTGACCGGCATCAGCCAGCTATCTACTGCCTATGCGCAGAACACCAAGGATATTGATGCATATATGGAAGCGGTAGCCCAAGGTAATCTACCAATCATAAAAGGTTACGAACTGAACGAGCGCGAGCAAATTGTACGCCGGGTTATTGATACACTGATGTGCAATAACCTCATCGACTGGCAGGTCCTTTCCGAAGAATTGCAACTCAGCATAAACGAAATCAAAGACCGGTGCGGATACCGTCACGAACAACTGGAAGAGATGTCGCGCGACGGACTGGTACAGCTCTCCGAAAACCGTCTTGAAGTAACCCCTGCGGGCAAGATCTTTGTAAGAAACGTAGCATCTACTTTCGACGAACTGACCAGAAGCAACCCGAAGAGTTTTTCGAAACCGATTTGATACGCTCAACAAAAAAAGAATAGATAAAGATGTCATTACAACATAAACAACAGACTCAGATAGTAGTTATCGGTGCCGGACTAACCGGACTCTCTACCGCATTTTTTCTGAAACAGAAGAATCTTGATGTCATCGTACTCGAAGAGAAAGACCGTACCGGCGGTCAAATTCACAGCTTTACCGATAGGGGATTTGTGTATGAAAGCGGTCCCAACACCGGAGTATTGTCTTATCCTGAAGTGGTAGAAATGTTTCAGGCACTCGACGGTGTGGAACTGACCACCGCACGCGAAGAAGCAAAAAAACGCCTCATCTGGAAAGGTAACCGCTTCCATGCCCTGCCTGCTAACTTGACTTCCGCGGTTTTCACCCCTCTATTTAGCTGGAAAGACAAATTCCGAATTTTGGGAGAACCCTTCCGCAGCAAGGGAAACAATCCGAACGAAACGGTGGCGCAACTGGCCACACGCCGTCTCGGAAAGTCTTTTGTGGATTATGCCGTAGACCCCTTCCTTTCGGGAGTCTATGCCGGCAACCCGAATACACTGGTTACCCGCTATGCCCTTCCCAAGCTCTACAATCTGGAGCAGAACTACGGCAGCTTCATCAAAGGAAGCATTGCCAAAGCCAAGGAACCGAAAACCGAGCGCGACCGTCTGGCCACCCGTAAGGTCTTTTCTGCCCAAGGCGGTCTCAGCGCACTGGTAGAGGCTCTGACCAAGCATATCAACGGTAAAGATTCTCAGCAAAATATCATTACCGGAGCCAAAGAAGTACGGATTAAACCGATAACAAATGAGCAGGAAACAGCCAGATGGCGCACCGAATTCATGCACAATGGGGAACTCTGTACCATTCAGTCGGAATATGTCATTACCACCGTGGGCAGCTACAATCTGCCCGATATGCTGCCATTTGCCGAAGCCGAACTATTAAAGCAGGTGAACAATCTGTTCTATGCTCCGATTGTTCAGGCAGCAGTGGGTTATTCTGATGAGGCCTTACCCGATTTTCAGGCATTCGGCGGTCTGGTACCTTCTTGTGAGAAACAGGATATTCTGGGTATTCTCAATCCATCGGCTTGCTTCGGAGACAGAGCGCCACAGGGAGGAAATACACTGGCCGTATTCATGGGTGGCGTAAGACATCAGGATTACGTGCAACGAAGCGACTCCGAACTGGAAGAGATGGTTTTGAGAAACATGCATCGCATGCTAGGTGTTCGGAAAGATCCGCAACTGCTGCGTATCTTCAAGCACGCGAAAGCCATCCCGCAATATGAAGTGAATAGCGGCGAGCGGTTCGCTGCCATTGAAAAGCTGGAACGTCTGTATCCGGGATTATATCTGAAAGGAAATCTCTGCGGCGGAATCGGCATGGCAGACCGTATCCATCAGGCTTATCTGACCGCGCAGGCTATCAATTGATAAACCAAGAAAAAACAAGACTGAATATGGATGAATTGGAAGGACTTTCTAAAAAGCGGTGGCATACTGGCCGTTTCCGAAATTTCATGGACAACCAGCCAGCGCCCCAAAGAATTGGAAGAATTCTGGAACGGAGAATATCCCGAAATGGATACCGCTTCGGGAAAGATAAAGATTCTGGAGAATGCCGGATATAAGGTTTTGGGGCATTTCATGCTGCCCGAAAACTGCTGGATAGACAACTATTATGAACCGCTCCTGAAAAGTCATCCTCACTTCATAAAAAGATTTGGCCACTACGACACAGCCCATAAAATCGTAACAACCGATCTGCAGGAAGTCGAATTCTATCAGAAGTACAAGGATTATTACAGTTACGGTTTCTACATCGCACAAAAACTATAACCACAGACCGTTTCGGAATGGACAAACCGAAACGGTCATTTCTTTTTCTTTCCCCGAAGTTTTTTCAGAACTTGATGACGCGCAGTCACGACACTCGGTGCCGGATCTTCGGCAAGGAATTCCAAAGACAATTCCAACTCCTGTTTCAATTCGGGATAGAAACCACAAAGACGGGCCGCCAGATGAATCATATAGGAACGGTCGCCTGCCGTGTATTTTCGATCGGAAAGATGGCACAGGCAGAAGTCCAACAGATCGCTCCGGAAGTTCTCTTTTGTAGAAAGGTCCAGCAATAGCGAAAGGAGCAAGCCCAACCGTACCGGAACCTCAGACGACAAAACCAAACGGACAAGCTCTTCATAACGGGAGGACAGATACAGCATTTTGTCCTCCTGACTCAAATGACTGAATATCCAAGCTACATTCGTACATACCCGGGCATGGTCTGCCCGAAGCAGCAAATCGCAAAGTTCCGAGATTCCCGCCTCGTCGTGGTGCAGATTCTGCACCCATATCAGCACTTCGGCCTTGCACATTCTTCTTTCCAAAATATGAATATCTTTCATCGCTTCTCTTTATTGTTTTCAGAAAACAGACCGGGTTCGGCTGCTCGCATCAGGTCATCCTGCGGAAGTACATAGCCGGCGGCTCCGCCTGTTGCCACAAGACTCAACCGCTCTTTCAGACGGGTGTTGCGCTGCTGCACCGTCATATTGCGCACAGCGTAAGCCAAAGCCTTGGCCGTGCCCACCAGCACACAGATTTTCTTGGCGCGGGTGATGCCCGTATAAATCAGGTTGCGTTGCAGCATCACATAGTGCGACATGAGTACCGGCATCACCACAATGGGATATTCCGATCCCTGCGACTTATGAATCGTGGTGGCATAAGCCAGTGTCAGCTCGTCAAGTTCCGAATATTCGTACTCCACCAGCTTTCCGTCGAAATCGGCCAGCAGGGTACGGTCGTCCGTATCAATATCCTGCACGTAGCCCAAATCTCCGTTGAACACTTCCTTGTCGTAATTGTTGCGTATCTGCATCACACGGTCGCCTTTCCGAAAACTGTATCCGCCCCGACTCAATGCCGTTTTCGAAGGATTCAATGCCTCCTGCAAAAGCATGTTCAGATTGGCGGCACCCACATGGCCCCGCTGCATAGGGGTAAGCACCTGAATCTTGTTCTGATCCATATGATAGGCCTTGGGCAGACGGTCGCGTACCAGGCTCACAATGGTCTGTGCCACCTGCTCCGGGTCTTCCATCGGCATGAAAAAGAAATCGCTGTCCGCTCCGTTGCTGACATTCGGATAAAGTCCCCGGTTAATAGCATGGGCATTCATCACGATACGGCTGGACTGCGCCTGACGGAAAATACGGGTGAGCCGCACCACGGGAATACTCTCCGACTCAATGATGTCGCGCAGCACATTGCCGGCGCCCACACTGGGCAACTGGTCAATATCACCCACCAGCACCAGACGCATGGAATTGGGTACCGCCTTCATCAGACTGTTCATCAGAATAATGTCTATCATCGAACACTCGTCTACAATCAGCGCATCACCTTCCAGCGGATTGTCCTCATTACGTTTATATCCGTCCATCGGGTTGAACTCCAGCAGGCGGTGGATGGTCTTGGCTTCCATGCCCGTAGCTTCGGTCATACGCTTGGCCGCACGTCCGGTAGGTGCCGCCAACAGGATACGGAGTCCTGCCGAGCGTAAGGAAGCGATAATACCTTGCGTGGTGGTGGTCTTTCCGGTTCCGGGACCTCCCGTAAGCACCATCACTTTAGAGGACAGCGCCTGACGGATGGCTGCCAACTGCACCTCATCATAGGTAATGCCGCTCTGCGCGCTCAATTCTTCGGGACCGAAACAGCCGGCCACCTGCTGACTGCGCGTGTCGGACAAAAGGGTACGCAAACGGTTGGCCGTACCGCATTCCGCATAATAGAAAGGAGGCAGATAAATGGCCTCGTCCTCCAGAATCACATCCTTGGTCGCAATCATGTCGGCCAGCGCACGACGCACGGGTTCTTCCTCGGCTTCGAGCAGCGAACAGGCTGTCTTGACCAACTGTTCCTCCACGGCATACACATACCCGTCGTTCGACAACTGGCTCAGCGTATAGGCTATTCCACTCCGGCAGCGGCGCAGATCGTTCTTCTCATATCCCATCTTTCCGGCAATAGTATCGGCAGTCTTGAAACCGATGCCCCAAATATCGTCGGCCAGGCGATAGGGATTGTCCTTCACCTGATTGATGCTCTCCTTGCCATATGCCCGGAATATCTTGGCGGCAAAAGCCGTACTCACGCCATAGCTTTGCAGAAAAAGCATCACATTCTTGATCTCTTTCTGCCGTTCCCAACTCTCGCGGATTTTTTCCACCCGCTTGGTTCCGATACCGGGCACTTCGAGCAGACGCTCTATATCGGTTTCGATCACCTCTATCGTATCCAGTCCGAACTGGCGCACGATGAGCTGGGCATACTTTGGTCCGATACCTTTCACCAGTCCACTTCCCAGATACTTTTCAATGCCATAAAGGGTGGCAGGCATCACTTCCTCCCAACTCTCCACCATGAACTGACCGCCGTATTTCTTGTCCATCTTCCAGTTGCCCTCGCAAAGCAACACACTGCCCACGGGCACATCGAGTAACGTACCTACCAGAGTTACCGGTTCACGATAACCCTTTACCTGAGCCTTCATCACCGAATAACCGTTTTCGGGATTCTGATAGGTGATATGCTCTATGACACAACGGATCTTTATCATGGTCGTTTGTTTATTTCTTCTATTTTCATTGAAACAAAAGACTCTTGTCTTTTATCTTGCCGTATGCGGTATTTGAGCGGCAAAAATTATTTCCCACAAAATTAAAGCTTGTTTTGTTTTCAACCAAAAAAGACTGTTCCTTTATAAACAGAAAATCTGAAAAAATCCGGATACCCACAAAATGGTAACAAAAACCGTAATCCGGGTATCGTTACCATTTTGTTTTTTCGATATGTTTGCCGTATCAGAAAGAACGGTTTATGACATCAAAAACTAACGAACTATGCCTATGAAGAAAATTGCAATCTTTTTATGTATCCTCATGGCCTGTACCTCGCTGCCGGCATGCAGTCCTGCGGAGGATGATCCGGTGCCACCTCCCAGTAAGGAAGAACAGACAGGGAATGACTCAACAAATGTATCGGATGGACAAGAAACGAATCCCAAAGATAGTATTCCGGAAACTCCAATACCCAATGACAGCATTCCAAATGAAAACCAACCCGAAGAAGGCAATGATGATGAAAAAGAAGAAATTATGGAGAAGAACAAAATCAAACTGACCGTAAACGGTAAATCCTTTACGGCAACCTTAGAAGAGAACTCCTCGGCTGAAGCACTGTGCGAACTGCTTGAAAAAGGAGATCTGAACATACGGATGAGTGATTACGGAGATATGGAAAAAGTAGGTTCATTAGGCACGTCTCTACCCCGTAACGACCGGCAGACGACCACACAACCGGGTGATCTGATTCTCTATCTGGGAAACTCCTTCGTGATTTATTATGATACGAATTCCTGGAACTTTACCCGTCTGGGACGACTGGACGGAGTTTCTACCCGTCAGGAGGTACTGGAACTGCTAGGTGGAAAAGGAGACATAACAGTAACCCTTTCTATCAAATAGAACTTTGCCAAAAATTCATGTCTTGTCTTTGCTACTGTTAAAGTCACCCCTGCAAGGTCCTGATACCTTTCCGTCCCGGCGGCAGGAGCAGGACCTTGATTTTTTTAATGAAATAATCCCGGAAAACAAATTCCCGTTTGCCGAACATTTTGTACCTTTAACTGAAAATACAAGAATGAACGAACAACAAAAGGAAAGACAATGAAAGGAAAACTGATTTTTATCACCGGAGCCACAAGCGGCATCGGTGAGGCTTGTGCCCGTAAATTTGCCGAAATGGGCAGCAACCTGATTCTGAACGGACGAAATACTGAAAAACTGGAAGCTCTGAAAGAGGAGCTTACCGCCCGGGGCGTGGAAGTGCTTACCTTGCCGTTTGATGTGCGCAACCGCGAAGAGATGCGCCGTGCCGTGGACTCATTGGAGGGTAAATGGCAACAAATTGACGTGCTGGTGAACAATGCCGGACTGGTGCTCGGCATGGACAAGGAACATGAAGGCTCGCTCGACGAGTGGGACATCGTCATCGACACCAACATCAAAGCGCTGCTGGCCATGACACGCATGATTGTACCAGGCATGGTGGAGCGCCAAAGAGGACACATCATCAACATCGGTTCCATTGCCGGCGACGCGGCATATGCCGGAGGCAGTGTGTACTGCGCCACCAAAGCTGCCGTAAAAGCACTTTCGGACGGACTGCGCATTGATCTGGTAGACACTCCGCTGCGCGTGACGAATGTCAAGCCGGGCATGGTGGAAACAAACTTCTCCGTAGTGCGTTTCCGTGGCGACAAGGACAAGGCCGATGCGGTCTATAACGGCATCCGCCCGCTCACCGGTGAGGACATTGCCGATGTGGTGTACTATGCGGCTTCGGCTCCCGAACATGTGCAGATTGCCGAAGTGCTCGTCATGCCTACCTATCAGGCCACAGGCACCGTTTGTCACCGTCAGTTATAGTCGCACTCTGAATCATGACAGAACTGACGAAAGGAAATCTTACCGAGGGAAGTATCACGGGCACGATGCTGCGCTTTGCCTGGCCGCTGATGCTGGGCAATCTGCTGCAACAGTGCTACAACATTGCAGATACACTCATCGTGGGGCGTGTATTGGGAGCCGAAGCATTGGCTGCGGTAGGCTCCTCATACACGCTCATGATATTCATCACCTCTATCTTCATCGGACTGTGTATGGGATGCAGCGCCGTATTCTCCATGCAATACGGTGCCCGAGATCTGAACGCATCCGTCGGGGCATCCGCAGTGCGGTGTGGGTCACCACAGCCTTCTCTCTGGCGGTTTCGGCCATCGTCTACGGCACGGCTCCCGCACTGATGAAAATATTTGTGGCTCCGGAGGAAACGGAAATCATTGCCATCGGAACGGAATATCTCCGCATTGAAGGCAGTTTTTATGTAGGCATCGGCTATCTGTTTCTGCTCTACGGACTTTATCGGGCTGTATGCCTGCCTTCCATGTCGGTGGTGCTCACCGTAATATCTTTGGGCATCCGTGTGGCATTGGCCTATGTATTGGCAGCAATTCCCGGCATTGGTTATACTGGTATCTGGTGGGCCGTTCCCATCGGTTGGGCATTAGCCGACATCGTGGGTGTAGCCTACTATCAGCGCATCCGGCAACGCCTTTACAGAACAGCTTTATGATTCGATATCCGGAGTCTGCATCTGTTTTTTGGTCATGCCGAAGCGTTTGCCGTAATTGGTCCAATATCTGTTGGCCGCCCACTGGAAGATCTTTTTGGGTAAAGGCATCGTGGCGCAGTAAGTCTGATAAGTACCCTGCGCCACCGAACGGGCGAGCTTCCGGATGCTCCACACCGCAATAAAGCGGAAAGGAGTATCCAGAATGGCCTCGCCGCTGCCCAGCATCAACCGGGCACCCAAACGATATCCGTTGCGGCGGCAGAACAGTTCCATCATCTGCATGGCCACTTTGTTTTGTTCATACTCCAGAAAACCGCAATTGATCAGGATGGAGATGACCGGTTTGCGCTGCGGCGGATTCGCTTCAAGCACTTTCAAAAATTGAAGCATACCCACTGGAAGAGCGTCTGCATATAATGGAAAGACCAACAACAAGTCGGTATATCCGTTCAAAGCAGCACACAGTTCCTGATGATTTTTTCGGGTAATATTCTGATAGACTACCTCACCGGAAGAATAACGCATAAAAATCTCGGCATAGCGTTTGGAATTGGATTTCGGTGCCCTCGGACTACCGTTCAGAATCAGAATCTTTCCCATTGTGTAACAATTTCTTTAGCCAGGCTGTTCACCTGGGACTCGGTTGTAAACAATATCTCAAAACTCTCAAAATTCATGTTATAGGCATTGCGTATAACAAGCTGCCGGAAAATCTGGCGTTCCTCTTCTTCTATTTCCGTGTCCGCATAAACTATAATGGTGGCCTTCTTTGGTACCACGGCACGCTGCTCGTGATGTGTTTCCCGACAATGGATACGAATAAAAGCCTGCTGTACCGGAATAGCCCGTTCGAGCATGGTTTTCATTAGGACATCATAACTGCCATAGCACAGCCGACTCACATAAAGGAGCGTGTCGCTGGCAGCAATGCAGGGATAAATCCGTGTGGCGTCATCACGAATCACACAACGGCCGGGAGTCTTCGTCCAGCAACCAAAACAACCGACACAGTTGGCTATCTTCAACGCAGACAAATCAAAGTATCTGGTGTCATCAGTAAGAACCGGAAAGTGTAACGGTCTGTCACTTAAAATTAATTTCATTATTATTGTTTTATATTTCTTGTTACGTCAGTTTTTGTCGTATTAAAGTGAGAATAAGCCTGGCTGCAAATATAAGATGTCTCTTAATACCGGAAAAAATAAGATGCGTCATCTTTCTCAGAAAAAGGATTTTTCATGAAATAATAACATAAACTCACTTCTATTCTCTATTTGTTGAGAAAATAAAGATTTTTCATACACCCGACAAACCTGCACTCAAATAAAGAAAAACATAATGGAAAAATCCGGCAAAAAAAAGGACTAAAAAGGACCATTTGCCAACAAACAAAAATTCCTTAATTTGCAAAAATTACACATAAATGCAAAAAGGAATAAAAAATTCAGACATTATCTATTTACGCCATGCTATCGAAGCAGCTTTAGACCGAAAGTTTCAAACCCCAAAAGACTTTACTTTCCTGTCCGAATGCATCTTTGAAAGGCAACATGTAAACATCAGTCCCACCACACTGAAGCGCCTATGGAATTATCTGAAAAACGAGCAGGTCGTACCCAGCCGATCCACTCTGAATATCCTTTCTTCATTTCTGGACTTCAATGATTGGGACGACTTTCGGAAAAATGCATTTGAATGCGAACGGAAAGCGGCTACGCGCATCATCAAAAAGCCTCTGATAGAAACCGAAGGACTCACACCCGGACAAATCCTCCGATTATATTGGAATCACAATAATTCCTGCGAACTGGAATATATCGGAAAACAACAGTTTCACGTAACGGATGCTTCGTGTGAGTTTCTGAAGCCGAATGATCGGTTTCGCTGTTCGGTGATCATCAAAAACGAGCCGCTTTATGGCACAAACCTGCAACGCGAAAATAATCTGATCGAAGCCTTTGTCATCGGAACACAGCGCGGAATCAATTTTTCATTAATCAACAAAAAAGAAAAGAAAGAAAACAAGGGATGAGGCTCGATGCAAGCTTCATCCCTTACTCTTTTTATATCACCAGATATCGACAAATCCAAAAGTTTTTTTTATCTTTAGTCCAAAATTAACAAGATACCTGCTATGGAACAAGATCCTCATTTATTAGTATATCGCGCTTCTGCCGGTTCGGGCAAAACGTTTACTCTGGCAGTGGAATACATCCGCCAGCTTATCGAAGATCCGTTTGCCTATCGGCGCATTCTGGCTGTAACCTTTACCAACAAAGCAACCGCCGAAATGAAAGAGCGCATTCTGAGCCAACTTTACGGCATTGCCCATAAAGACCCGGCTTCGGACGGTTATCTCAACAAAATCCGGGAGCATTCCTCCAAATCGGATGCAGAAATCCGCGAAGCCGCTGCCCAGGCATTGAAAAACATCATCCATGACTACAGTCGCTTCCGCATCGAAACGATTGACTCTTTCTTCCAGTCGGTAATGCGCAATCTGGCTCGCGAACTGGAATTGGGCGCTAATCTGAATATCGAGCTGAACAACGGCGAAGTGCTGAGCGATGCCGTTGATTCCATGATCGAAAAACTGGACCGCCGCTCTCCGGTGCTCCATTGGTTGCTGGAATATATCGAAAACCGCATCAGCGACAACAGCCGTTGGAATGTATCGGGCGAAATCAAGTCGTTCGGAAAAAACATCTTCAACGAGGTGTATCTGGAGAAAGGACAGAATCTACGCGAGAAACTAGGAGATACTTCATTCATTGCCGGATATCGCAAACGCCTGAATCTGCTGAAACAGGAAACGGAGGAAATCATGCAGGGATTCAGCCAACATTTTGAGGAAGTACTGGAACAGCACGGTCTGGAGCCGAACGACCTGAAGAGCGGAAAAAACGGCATCGGCAGTTATTTCCGGAAACTGGCCAACGGCAACTTCAAGGAAGATGTGCGGAACGCTACTGTGGAGAAATGTCTCGAAGCACCGGAAAACTGGACCACCAAGACTTCCGTCAACAAGGATGTCATCATCGGACTGGCACAGTCGGAGCTGATGGAAACGCTGGCTACCGCCGAGGAGCTGCGTCCACGGGCCAACCTGAAAGTAAACTCCTGCTCACTGGCCTCACGCTATCTGTATAACCTGCCTCTGCTGGTACATATCGATCAGGAAGTGCGCCGCATGAACGAAGCGCACAACCGTTTTCTCCTTTCGGACACGAACGCTCTGCTTCACGGACTGATCCGCGAAGGTGATGCCTCGTTTATCTATGAGAAAATCGGTACGACCATCGACGTGGTGATGATCGACGAATTTCAGGACACCTCGCGCATGCAGTGGGAGAATTTCCATCTGCTGCTGGAAGAGTGTCTGGCACAAAAGGACGGCAGTCTGATTGTGGGAGACATCAAGCAGAGCATCTACCGCTGGCGAAACGGAGACTGGCGTATTCTGGCCGGACTGGACCGCGACCCGAGTTTCCGCGTACGCACCCAAACGCTGGATACCAACTGGCGAAGCGAAGCGAATATCATTCATTTCAATAACCTGTTCTTTGAGGGAACTTGCCGTCAACTGGCTCAGGAGGATGCCAGTATCGGCAAAGAAGGCTATCCGCAAATACTGGATATTTATCAGGATGTGGCACAGAAAACACAAAAACAGGAGAAGGGCTTTGTGCGTGTTTCGCTCATTCCCGACAACCGTGACCGGGATGTCTATCAGGAAACCGTATTGCATGAACTAAGCAAGCAGGTGGATGAACTGGTACAGAGCGGTATCCGTGAGAATGAGATTGCCATTCTGATCCGAAAGAATAACCTGATTCCGCTCATTGCAGACTATTTCGACAAGAATACATCTTATCATATTGTATCCGACGAGGCTTTCTGCATGGATGCCTCTACGGCGGTATGTATGCTGGTAGACTGCCTGCGCTATCTGGCCAATCCGGACGACCGCATCGCCTGTGCCCGTCTGGCTGTGGCTTACCAGCATGACGTTCTGGAAAAGGATATTGATCTGAACACCGTTTTGCTGAACCGGGTAGAAGACTACCTGCCGCAAGCCTTTACTGAGCAACTGGAGAAATGGCGTCTGTTGCCGCTGTACGAATTGCTGGAACAGCTCTTCATTCTCTTTGAAATGAAACGGATACAGAAACAGGACGCCTATATCTGTGCGTTCTATGATGCCGTAACCGAATATCTGCAGAACAAATCTTCGGAACTGACAGCTTTCATCACCTATTGGGACGAGACGCTGCATACCAAAACAATCCCTTCGGGAGAACTTTCGGGCATCCGCATCCTTTCCATTCACAAGTCCAAGGGACTGGAGTTCCACACGGTACTGCTACCGTTCTGCGACTGGAAAACAGAGAATGAAACCACCAGTCATCTGATCTGGTGCACCGTACCACAAGACCAGCAGGTGGCTCCCGTTTTCGATGAACTCGACCTCATTCCGGTAAACTACTCATCGGCCATGAAAGAATCCGTGTTCCGAGACAGTTATCTGGAAGAGCAACACAATCTTTGGGTGGACAATATGAATCTGCTCTACGTGGCGTTCACCCGTGCCTGCCAAAACCTCTTTGTATGGGGACGGCAGGGAGGAACAGGCACCGTGTCGCAATGGTTGGAAGAAACCTTGCTGGCTCTTTCGGCACGTAACAAAGTTACCTTGCGAAACGAAGAAGCAGCCAGCGAAACGGACAACGAAAAAGAGTCGGCCACTACCACCATATTCGAATACGGAGTTCTTTCCGTCCCCGAACGGACGGAGGAGGAAAATGATAAAGCCGCCTCGGCCAACCGTCTGACCGCCCCGCGCACAGCCGTTACCATCTCTTTGGATTCCTTGCAGGAACAAACCGACATTGAGTTCCGGCAGTCCAACCGTTCGGCCGCATTCATTGATACCGAAGGCGATGAGGATGAGGTAAACTACGCCGACCGGGGAAGTCTCCTGCACTATCTCTTTGCCTGCATCAAACAGGCCGATGACCTGGAGGGAGCCTTGGAGCAACTGCGCTTCGAAGGTTTGTTCCGCTCGGAAGAAGAGGAATCCCAAGTAGCCCGCATTGCCCGCAAGGTACTGGACATACCACAAATCAAGGATTGGTTCAGTCCGGAATGGGAAGTATATAACGAGTGCACCATCATCAGCCCGACAGCAGACGGCGGTGTCCGCTCCGAGCGACCGGACCGTGTGATGAAAAAGGGCGACCGCCTGGTGGTGATTGATTTCAAGTTTGCCCGCAAGAATCCCCGTCATGCCGAGCAGGTGCGCGAATACATGCAACTGCTGCACCAGATGGGTTATGCGCAGGTAAGCGGATTCCTGCTCTACGGATACAGCCTGGAACTGGAAGAGATTACGGAATAAAGTGTCCCACATAAACGAATAGCAAATGGAAACTTTCTTAAAGCAAGTAGCAACAGACCTATATAAAAAGACCGGCAGCGACCTGTCGCACACCGCCGTGGTCTTTCCAAACAAACGTGCGGCCCTGTTCTTCAACGAGTATCTGGCTCAGGAAGCCGGTCACCCCATCTGGTCACCGGCCTATGTAAGCATCAGTGAACTATTCCGCCAATGCTCTTCTCTGCAAATCGGTGACCCGGTAAAACTGGTATGCGAGCTCTATAAGATTTTCCGGACCGCCACAGGAAGCCAGGAATCTCTCGATGCCTTTTACTACTGGGGCGAGCTGCTCATCAGTGATTTTGACGATGCGGACAAGAATATGGCTGACACGAAAACCCTGTTCAGCAACCTGAGCGAACTGAATGAACTGACCGACCGTGAGGAGTTTCTCGAGGAGGGGCAGAAGGAAGCACTGAGCCAGTTCTTCCGGAACTTCTCCATCGAGCAGAGCACGGAACTGAAAGACCGCTTCTCTCGTCTGTGGTCACAGTTGGGAAACATCTACCGCGAGTTCCGGGATGTGCTGCACCGACAGGGACTGGCTTACGAAGGAATGCTCTATCGGGAAGTCATCGAACAGCTGGATGTCACGACGCTTCCTCATCAGCGCTATGTGTTCGTGGGATTCAACGTGCTGAACAAGGTGGAGCATACACTCTTTAGCCGCCTTCATGAAGCGGGCATGGCCTCTTTCTACTGGGACTATGATGAATTCTATCTGCAGAAGCATCCGCACGAGGCCGGCGAATTCATTCGTCGCAATCTTCGGGATTTCCCGTCCGAACTGCCGCCGGAACTTTTCCGGAATCTGAACCGCCCGAAGGAAATCACTTATGTGGAGTCCTCGACCGAGAACGCCCAAATCCGTTATCTGCCCCAATGGCTTGGCGAGAATCTTACCGAGCAGGAAAAGGAAACGGCTGTAGTCCTCTGCAACGAGGCACTGTTGCCTTCCATGCTTCATGCCCTGCCCGGCGAAGTGCGCCACGTGAATATCACTATGGGATTCCCCATGTCGCAGACACCGGCCTACAGTTTTCTGAACGCGTTGCTGCAACTGCACACCGAAGGCTACAATCCCAATAACGGACGCTTTCTTTTTGCCGAGGTGGTGAGTCTGCTGAAACATCCTTATACCCGCATGCTCTCGGAGCAAGCCGATGAGCTGGCCCGAAAGCTGACCACGGACAACCGTTTCTTTCCGCACCCCTCCGAACTGCAACAGGACGAGGTGCTCCGATTGCTCTTTACCCCACGCACACAGAATGCCGCCCTGTGCCAACTGGTGAGCGATGCGCTGAAACAGGTGGCCTTGGTGTATAAAAACAAACCGAAGGAAAAGGACAACGAGGCCTTTGACCAGCTCTACCGCGAAGCGCTGTTCAAAGCCTATACCCAGATTAACCGATTCCACTCTCTGATCGAAAGCGGAGAACTGGAAGTAACGCCACAGACGTTTGTGAGATTAGTCAACCGGGTAATGTCTTCCAGCAGCATTCCTTTCCACGGCGAACCGGCCATCGGTCTGCAGGTGATGGGTGTGCTCGAAACCCGTAATCTGGACTTCCGCCACCTGATTCTGCTTTCCGTAAACGAAGGACAGTTGCCCAAAGCCGGCGGCGACACGTCCTTTATTCCGTACAATCTGCGCAAGGCTTTCGGCATGACCACCATCGACCATAAGATTGCGGTGTTCGCCTACTATTTCTACCGCCTGTTGCAACGCGCCGAGAAGGTCAGTCTGGTTTACAACACCACCAGCGACGGTCTGAACCGTGGAGAGATGTCGCGCTTCATGCTCCAGTTCCTCATCGAATGGGGCTACGACATCAAACGGGTCAAACTCGAAGCCGCCCAATCCCCACAGGGAAGCGAAGAGATTCTCATCCGCAAGACTCCGGAAATCATGAAGCGTCTGCAAAGCATCTACGACCAGCGGGTGAATCCGAGGGCCCTGATTTCCCCGTCAGCCCTGAACTGCTATATGGACTGTTCGCTGAAGTTCTATTATAAATATGTGGCCGGTCTCACCGCTCCCGAAGAGGTCAGCGCCGAAATCGACTCGGCTCTGTTCGGAACCATCTTCCACGATGCGGCCGAGCATATCTATAAAGATCTGACTGCCCGCAACGGAGTCATCACCCGCCAACTGCTGACGGACCTGCTCAGCAAAGAGCAGGAACACACGCTGCGAGAATATATCGACCGCGGATTCCGTGAGCACTTCTTCAATCTGCCAGAAAATGAGCGACCGGAATATAACGGTATCCAATACATCAATTCCGAGGTGATCTACCGCTACATCCGTCAGCTTTTGGAGAAAGACCTTCAATATGCTCCTTTCTCGCTGGTCGGCTCTGAAGTAAGAGTACGCGAGAACATCCGGATTTCCACTCCGAAAGGTGAGATTCACAGTTGCATCGGCGGTACGATCGACCGTATGGACTTAAAGGAAAACAGCCTGCGCATCGTAGACTACAAAACGGGAGGAAAGAGCGGTTCCACCACCAGTGTTGAAGCTTTGTTCGAACCGTCGAAAAACCGTTCGGGCTACATTTTCCAGACATTCCTCTATGCCGCCATCTTGTGTGAGCAGTCTGAAGAGAAATTCAAGGACAAGGACATCACACCGGTATTACTCTATATTCACGAAGCAGCCAATGAAGATTATTCTCCGGTCATCAAGATGGGTGAAGCCCGCAAGAAAGAAGAGGTAACCGATTTCCGGAAATTCAATACGGACTTCCGCACGCATCTGAAAACACTGCTCGAAGAGATTTTCAATCCCGACGGTGAATTCCGGCAGACCGAGATAGAAGAGAAATGCGCTTATTGCGATTTCAAGAACTTATGTAAGAAATAAACAGACTCAGACAAGACGATCAGTCGATCATTCTGATAAAGATAAAGAAAAACAGATCATGGAACATCAAACAATACAGAGTCCCGATTTTCAGGGAAAAGTGTGCGTGATTACTGGCGGGGCTGCCGGTATCGGCCGCTGCCTGACCGAAACTTTTGCCACCTTAGGCGCACGCGTATACTATATCGACAAGCAACTGCATGACGAGCCTCATCCCGAAACCGTACGGGAACGGATATTTCCTTTTGAAGGCGATATTGCCGAAGAAGAAACCCTGAATCATTTTGCCGACTGGGTGCTGGAACGGGAGGATCAGATTGATATTCTCATCAACAATGCCTGTCTGATGCTCGGTGGTGTTCTGTCGGGATGCAGCTATGCCGATTTCCTGTATGTGCAGCGGGTTGGAGTCGCCGCCCCCTACTGGCTGACCCAACGCTTCAAGAAACATTTCCGCAAGGGAGCGAGCATCGTCAACCTCTCCTCTACCCGAGCCTTCCAATCACAGGCCGACACTGAAAGCTATTCGGCCGCCAAAGGAGGCATCACAGCGCTGACTCATGCCTTGGCCGTCAGTCTGCGAGGCATAGCCCGGGTCAATGCCATAGCGCCGGGCTGGATCGAAACGCAGCCTTATCATCCCGAACAGAACGGTGAAACTCCGGAATATGCTCCGGCCGATCTGTTGCAGCATCCTTCACAGCGCATCGGTACCCCCGAAGACATTGCCCGTGCTGCCGTATTCCTCTGCCAACCGGAGAATGATTTTGTAAACGGAATCTGCCTTACGGTGGATGGAGGCATGACGCATCAGATGATTTACCACAACGATTGTAACTGGAGGATGGACGTATGAAACACATTGAAATCAACACACCCGAAGAAGCTCTCCAACTGCTGAAGAGCAAGAAACATATCAAAGGATATGCTTTCCAAAGCATCGATTTCAGTCCGTTCAAGGCAGAAGCGGCAGCATGCACCTTCCAAAACTGTCTGTTCTTGGGCGGTCATCTGCCTTTGGACATGCAGCGGGCCGTGGAAACGGAGAATCTGGTTTTTCCGAACATACAGGTGCCTTTCAATCCTTTTATCGGGCATCTGTATGATGCCTCCACACTCTATGCCCACTACGTACCCGGACAACCGGAAACCTTCAAGCAGACATTCGATCAGATTGTCTACCGTCATTACCTCACACTAGGCAAGGAAATGTCATCGGCCATTGACATTAAAGAAACTCTGGCACGCACCCTGCACGACCATTCCATCAGCAACGCCCTGCATGAGTTTCTGAGTCAGTACGACGAACGGAGCATTGTGGGCATCATGGGCGGTCACGGTCTGAAACGCACGGATGCCTGTTACCGGCAAATCGTCAGCCTCAGCAAACAACTCACCGAAGAGGGCTTTCTGATGATCAGCGGTGGAGGTCCCGGAGCGATGGAAGCCACCCATCTGGGTGCGTGGATGGCCGGAAAGACAGAAGCAGAACTGAAAACAGCGCTGGAAACTCTGGAACAGGCCCCCACCTTTGACCATCCGCTCTGGCTCGACACCGCCTTCGAGGTGATGCAGCGCTTCCCTCAGACACAGTTCCAAAGTTTAGGCGTACCCACATGGCTCTACGGTCATGAACCGGCCACACCCTTTGCTACCCACATAGCCAAGTATTTCGACAACAGCATCCGCGAGGACGGCATTCTGACCATTGCCAAAGGCGGCATCGTTTACACCCCGGGCAGCGCCGGCACCATGCAGGAGATTTTCCAGGATGCCACGCAGAACCATTACGAAAGCTTCGGTTATGCCAGTCCGATGATTTTCATGGGCGAAGAGTTCTGGACACAGGAAATTCCGGTCTACCCCTTGTTGAGTTCTTTGATGGAACGGGGCAGATACCGGAATCTGTTACTTACTCTGACCGACAAGCAAGAGGAAATGGTGCGTGTGCTGAAGGCATTCCGCAATGCATCGCCCCAAGAGTCCTAATCCCACGTGAACTCCTCGTTACTTCGATCATTCAGGTCTATACACGCCTCTTCAGCAAACAGCGCTTTCCCTTCTGAACAACATTCCTGCAAAAACAGCTGAAAATCCGGATTACCGTAAAAAATATAAGTCGTGTGAATACCCGGAAAAAAATTCCGAAGCCGGTTTATCTGCCGTTTTATCGCCTGGAGCTTATCCAAGCGATAAAACGGTTCCGGAAAGGCAATCAGCACCACCTTAGGCATTGATTTCTCCAGTTTCGCAGCCACCTGCTTCCAGCGTGCCTCTCCCGAGATCAGATCATCAATACTCAGTTCTGCTATCGGAGCAGTATAATAAGAATCATCATTCAGATAGGCTCCCAGAATCTTTTCAGCGAAATACCGTGCCTCTTCTTTTTTTCCGCTTACGGCCAGAAATCTTTCGGAATCCGTCTGTAGATATCTGCGATGCAGCAGACGGACAAGCTTGAGCAGTACAGACCGGTTAAAGTTCTTCTGACAGAACTCATCCCACGCAGAGCATTTCATCATATAGGCCGCAAAAAACCATTTCTCGGATGACGGATCCAATTCTTCCAAATCTACCCGAGTAAAATGGTAATACACATCATCAATCTTTCCGAACCAAATTGGATAACTATTCCGATAAACGAAAATATAAAATTCTATATAATCCAGAGAAGATACTACAGGCACCTGAAAATGGATTCGTCGTGGGCCCTTTCCACCCAAATGTCGGGCATCTACTCCTTCCAAAATAAAGTTTTCCGAGAAAACACGCACCGCCAGTTCATAGGTTTCGGGAGGAAACTCCGGGAACACGACCTGAATATCATAAAAGTATTCCAAATATTCAGGCTGATATTTACTATCATTATCCAAAGACAGTTCAACACGTACATAAGGTTTTCTTTCCATAAAACAACAAATTAATAGGATTAAACATACATTTTTGATAAAAAAAGGAACCATGCTTCCCAAGCTTATTGTATTTCCTCCGAAACATCTTCCTTATCGGACACATTCATCAGAAACTTTTCTTGGGAAACATACAAAAAGACCTCTCCTTCCCCAGTCGAAAGAGAGGTATGCAGCCAGTAAGTCAAAGAGCACAGCAATCCTGTCCGCCACAAACTGCGGCAGCATTCCGGATGATGATTTCCTTTTCACTAATGGAGTTTTCTACCACCGGAATCAGCAAAGCATAAAGAATTGCTTGTTTTGCATCTTTGAATACTGTTTGTTGTTTTATGTTTTTATAAACAGAGCATAAGCAATGCTCCTGTCGGCACAAAGATAATCTATGTTTTGATATTCTGCAAGTATATTTGAAAAATTGAAAGATTCTTACTTCCATTGCTATATCTAAATTCTGGGATCAAATCTAACGATGTAAGTTTTCTGTCCTCATTCCAAATTACAATTACCTCAATACTCCAAATACTTTCTATAAAACTCCTCGTAAAAAGCTTTAAGCTCAGGTATTGTCTGTCCCAATTTACAGATATTATCTATACTTATTATCTTAATTCTTGATGCATACTCATCCTTTACTTTTCTTATCGCATCTTCTATTTGTTTCTTCAAATCTGTCCTATCTTCCAGAAAAACAAATACAGAATAAGCATTCTCTTCTGTTATGGCTATAATATTTCTCCACAGTTGATATTGACTGTAGAATAGTTCATACGCATTGGTGCTATCTTTCAAGACTTTCTCCATATGTGATTTAAACATGCTTTGCCATCTCTGCTTATTATTCTTGGAATGCGAACGCGTAGCAATCGTATTCTCTGTGTATTTTACTTCAAAATATATTTTAAGATTTGACGAGCATTCCACATAAAGATCAAACTGTGATTTTGTCAAATCCTTTTTTGAATATTCAAAAGCAAAATTCATTACTTCGCCAAACGGTATTCCCAATAAGCCCTCCAAACATTCAAACTTATCCTTAATAAGAAACGGACCAAACAAATTAAAAGCCAAGGCCTGAGATGAAGTTAAATGTGTAAAACAGGAATGCAAAGAAGGTACAACAAAAAACTTGATTTCGTTCCGGAAAGCCATCAAGGGATCAATATCACCCACCTTTATGATATTCATTTCACGATTCATTTTCGGCAGAATGTGTTCATATGGTCTTCCGCACCATTCTCCTTGTTTATTAATATTAAGAACAGATCTCTTATATTCGATAAGATGGTTCTTTATAAGTTCATTTAAAGAAGTTTTAGTCATTAGTTCTCAGATAACTTAGTCAAAATGAAAACATTATTTATTATTTTTCTCTAAGGAAAATATTTACACTTATTTTCTATAAAAACGCCATTGTCTATTACATTTCTTGTAATATTTTCCAGATACTGCAAAATATTCAGATTGCAAAGCAGTTGATAAATTTCTATACTGAACAACACTTATCTCGTCCTTTATATAATTTTTATCACTATCTTTTATATAATAATTATTTTCATCTTTTTTATAAGCAGGAACATTCAATCTACAGTTCGTACCGACTTCGACATAATCCGTATTTCTTTTTTCATTAATCCATTCTATTGTCAAGGAATTATTTAACTGCATACCTTTTAATAAATCCTCATAAAGAAAAGTAGGACGTTTTTCATGATTCTTCTCCTCCTTCCAATATCCATCTACAAAAGACTCCATTTTATATCCTCTTATAAAGAGCGAAGCTCTGTATTCCTCTTCTGGATTCTCAAAGGTTATATCAATACCGGAAGAATGACAATTAAAGGCTCCCAGAGCAAAGTATAGAAGAGCTTCATTTTTTTCATGATCAGAAGTATGGTACATTGCCGGATCCTTCAAACCGTTCTCTTTCTCTTCATGATAATAGAATTCAATATCTTGCAGTGTAATACGTCTTATGCCATTGATCAGAAAATACCCTCCGTACAAAATTTTCTTGGCCAAAACAGTAAACTGTTTCTGCAACACATCTTTCTTTTCCTCTTCCGGCACATTGACAACTCCAGTAAATTCCTTAAGTATGTAGTTAATACCTTCTTTGTTATCCAACTCATTCAATATCTTGTCCCATCTGTTTTCTGCACTCACCTTAATAGGATTTATAAAGGCCTCGTGCTTATAGTTGTCCTCTTCTCCCTTGCCCATAAGCCATTTTAATTCGAGACCACAGGCATTTTTCAGATTCACAGGCTTCGAACGATAAGTCGTTTTCCATCGATTCACATACCAGAAATTACTTTCAGAGGATAAAGCTATCATTTCTTCTCGAGTCAGAATATAATACCGAAACTCCATTTTTACTCCTTCCCCAGAAACGTGAACAAAGACCCAAGGGCCTTTAATTTTTTCTTTCAAATAGTCTTCCGTACATTTGCCTAAAGTCATCCCAATAGGAAAATTACTATCTCTACAGGTTTTAACCTGTATACAAACAGCGTTTTTGCTACCTGGTAATGAACAGATCAGATCTATTGCTTCATAATCCGGTCGAATTATATTTGCATTGACAACATTCAATCCTAACTGCATTAACTTAGTCTGCACCAGATTTTCTCCAATTGCCCCTAATTGTTTTTTATTTAAAATCATACTCATCACACCATTCATAAACAAAAATTACCAACCTTACCATTCAACCGATTTCAATTTAGCCACAAGGGTACGTTTCGTTTTCTCTTCGGTTTCATGAATCAAGACATCATCCATAAAAAGGATGTCCACCGGTTTTCTTCTCCAAGGTTCTTCATTTGTTTTATAGAAAAGATTGATTATACAAATTGACTCTTTTACTCGTTGGCGGAATTAAATTAGCGCATATTTAACTCTACCAATGGGTTTCTCAT
>OKWR01000996.1_pt1 | contig 22096 bp, 11 predicted proteins | sample 1607101 | NCBI WGS metagenome assembly OKWR01 (sample SAMN04414076, study PRJEB24778) | human gut metagenome | material: faecal | host: Homo sapiens
CGTTCAAAAGAAAGTATCCCGTATCTTGTTTGACAAGCGAGTGGTAATGCTCGATATGGCCTCTGTTGTAGCCGGAACCAAATACCGCGGACAGTTTGAAGAGCGCATCCGCAACATCCTGAACGAGCTGCAGAAGAATCCGGATGTAATCCTCTTTATTGACGAGATACATACGATTGTTGGTGCCGGTTCCGCTCCAGGCAGCATGGATGCCGCCAATATACTGAAACCGGCTTTGGCACGCGGAGAGATCCAATGCATCGGCGCCACAACCATTGACGAATTCAAGAAAAGCATCGAGAAAGACGGTGCCTTGGAACGCCGCTTCCAAAAGGTACTGGTAGAACCGACAACGAACGAAGAGACGCTCCGCATTCTGGAGAACATCAAGGACCGCTACGAGGAGCATCACAACGTGCGCTACACACAGGCCGCTCTCGAAGCATGCGTAAAATACACGGAACGCTACATATCCGACCGTTGCTTCCCGGACAAGGCGATTGACGCCCTCGACGAAGCCGGCTCGCGCGTACATTTATCCAATATCCCGGTTTCCAAAGAGATCGAAGCCAAAGAACAGGAAGTGGAGCGCCTGAAATCTCTGAAGAACGAAGCGGTCAAGAACCAGAATTTCGAACTGGCCGCAGATTACCGTGACCAGGAAAGCAGCGCCCAGCACGAACTGGACATCATGCGCCAGGAATGGGAGAAGCAGCTCAACAGCGAGCGAGTTACCGTAGACGAGGATGACATCGCGCGCGTCGTAGCCCTGATGACCGGCATTCCGGTGGAGAAAATCGGCATCACCGAAGCCGGACGCCTGAAGAATATGGCATCAGACCTCAAGAATGCCGTAATCGGACAGGATGAGGCTATCGAGAAGCTTGTGAAAGCCATCCAGCGCAGCCGCGTGGGACTGAAAGACCCGAACAAACCGATCGGTACCTTCATGTTCTTAGGACCGACCGGTGTGGGCAAAACTTATCTGACCAAGAAACTGGCCGAGAGCCTGTTCGGTTCGGAAGACGCGCTGATCCGTATCGACATGAGCGAATATATGGAGAAACACACCGTGAGCCGCATGGTGGGAGCCCCTCCGGGATATGTGGGTTACGAAGAGGGCGGACAGCTCACCGAAAAGGTACGCCGCAAGCCCTACTCTATTTTGCTGCTCGATGAGATCGAAAAGGCTCATTCCGATGTATTCAACATCCTGTTGCAGGTGATGGACGAAGGCCGCATGACAGACGGCAACGGCACAACTGTAGATTTCCGCAACACCGTGATTATCATGACTTCCAACTGCGGAACACGCCAGTTGAAAGAGTTTGGCAAGGGAATCGGTTTCAGTACCATCAACGAACCGATCAACAAGGAGCAGAGCCGCTCGGTCATCTCCAAAGCCCTCAATAAACAGTTTGCTCCTGAATTCCTGAACCGTCTGGACGAAATCATCAACTTCGACCAGCTCGACAAGGAAAGCATCCGCAAGATTGTAGACATCGAACTCAAACCGCTTGTAAAACGCATTCATGAGATGGGATACAATTTTGAGATCAGCGAAGAAGGCAAAAATTTCCTGGCCGACAAGGGGTACGACGTGCAGTATGGCGCCCGTCCGCTGAAGCGTGCCTTGCAGCATTACATTGAGGATGCGGTGTGTGAACTGATCATCAACGAGGAGGTCACTCCTGGCGATACGATTTCTGCCGATCTGGCCGAAACAAAAGACCGCCTGAATCTGACCGCCAAAAAGGGATAAAACTTTAAACAATAGTTAAAATGCCAGCCAGAATATACTGACTGGCATTTTTTTTGTATTTATTCCGGCAGAAAAACAAACAAAAAAAAACTTATACTACTATGCAGAAAGGTAATATTGGGGTTACAACCGAGAACATTTTCCCCATCATCAAGAAATTCTTATATAGTGATCACGAAATCTTCTTGCGCGAAATCGTTTCCAACGCCGTAGACGCAACCCAGAAACTGAAGACTTATGCCAACAAGGGCGATTTCAGCGGCGAAATGGGCGAACTGAAGGTTACCGTTTCCCTCGACACCGAGAAAGGTACCATCACCGTGAGCGACCGTGGTATCGGTATGACCGCCGAGGAGATCGAAAAATACATCAACCAGATTGCCTTCTCAGGAGCCAACGACTTCCTGGACAAATATAAAGAGGATGCCAATGCCATTATCGGACACTTCGGTTTGGGATTTTACTCTTCATTCATGGTAAGCAAACAGGTAGAAATCGTAACCAAGAGCTATAAGGAAGGCGCACAGGCCGTGAAATGGACTTGCGACGGAAGCCCTTCTTACGAACTGACCGAGGTAGAAAAAGCCGATCGCGGTACCGACATCATCATGCACATTGATGACGACTGCAAGGAATTCCTCGACAAGCACAAGATTCAGGAGTTGCTGAACAAGTATTGCCGCTTCCTGCCTATTCCAGTGGCTTTCGGAAAGAAAACCGAGTGGAAGGACGGCAAGCAGGTAGAAACTGAAGAAGATCTGATTATCAACGATGTGGAACCGCTGTGGACCCGCAAGCCAAGCGACCTGAAGGACGAGGACTACAAGAGTTTCTACCGCACTCTGTATCCGATGAGCGACGAGCCGCTGTTCTGGATTCACCTGAACGTGGATTATCCGTTCAACCTGACCGGTATCCTTTACTTCCCGAAAATCAAGAGCAACATGGAGTTGCAGCGCAACAAGATCCAGCTCTACTGCAATCAGGTTTATGTAACGGATTCTGTAGAAGGTATCGTGCCTGACTTCCTGACTCTGCTGCATGGTGTGATCGACTCTCCGGATATTCCGTTGAACGTAAGCCGTAGCTACCTGCAGAGCGACAGCAATGTCAAGAAGATCTCTACCTATATCACCAAGAAGGTAAGCGACCGTTTGCAGAGCATCTTCAAGAACGACCGCAAGGACTTCGAGCAGAAATGGGATGACATCAAGATTTTCATCAACTACGGTATGCTGACTCAGGACGACTTCTACGACAAAGCCAAGAACTTCGCCCTGTTCAAGGACTGCGACGGCAAATACTTCACTTTCGAAGAATATCAGACTCTGATCAAGGATAACCAGACTGACAAAGAAGGCAATCTGATTTATCTGTATGCCAACGACAAAGATGCACAATACACCTATATTGAAGCAGCCAAGAACAAGGGTTACAGCGTACTGTTGCTCGACGGCCAGTTGGATACTCCGGTAGTTTCCATGCTGGAGCGCAAGTTCGAAAAGAGCCGCTTCACTCGTGTAGACGCCGACGCCATCGACCGCTTGATTGTCAAAGACAGTGACAACAAGTCAGCAGTAGACACCGAGACAAGTGCCAAATTGTCATCTATGTTCAAGAGCCAGATGCCGGAAATGAAACAGACAGAATTCCAGATCGAGGCACAGAGCATGGGCGAACAGTCTACCCCGGTACTGATCGTACAGAGCGAGTATATGCGTCGTATGAAGGAGATGGCACAGATCCAGCCAGGCATGTCATTCTATGGAGAAATGCCGGACATGTATACTCTGGTACTGAATACTGACCACCAGCTCATCAAGAATGTAATGGAGGACAGCAAAGAGAAGACTGCTGAGAACCTGAAACCAATCGAGGCCGAAATCAAGGGACTCACCGCACGCCAGGCAGTACTGCGTCAGCAACAGGAAAACAAGAAGCCGGAAGAAATCACTCAGGAAGAGAAAGACCAACTGAACCAGTGTGGCAACGACATACTGGCCCAGGAAAAGAAACGCGACGAGGTAATGGCCGAATATGCAGCCGGCAACCCGATCGTACATCAACTGATTGACCTGGCATTGTTACAGAACGGTATGCTGAAAGGCGAAGCTCTGAACAACTTTGTGAAGAGAAGTATCGATCTGATCAAATAATTTTGCAGAAAGTTGCAGAATAACCATAATAAGAAAACCGCTCGGAAAATAACATTTCCGAGCGGTTTTTCTTATTTACCTGATTTCAAGAATCACTTTTACAAAGTGCTGTTTATCCGCTATCACTTAATCGGTTACATAAAAAAGAAAAAGTCTTGAGATTTCCATCTTACAAATAGTTGACTCCATCAGCTGAAAAATAAAAATACCAAGACTTATGACAAACGATTCACCCAAATGGCGGCTATGATTCGAACTCGCTCAGCTCCAGCCAACGCATGCTTTTCTCATCGAGTTCATCGTTCAATTCCGGTAAACGCTTGGACATGGCTGTAATCTCTTCTACAGAAATCGTACCTCCGCAAAGGGCCGCTTCGATCTGTTTTTTCTCTTCTTCAAGAGCGGCAATATCTTTCTCCAACTGGGCAAACTCCTGCTTTTCCTTATAAGTCAGACGCTTTTTCTCTGTATTCTGGTTGCGAACGGCAGCCGGTTTCGGAGCTTCTTTCGCTTCTTTTTCGCGCTGCAGTCTTTCTTCTTCACGCTTCAACTGGTCCTGCTCGTCCTTCCACTCCCGATATTGCGAATAGTTTCCGGGGAAATCTTTCACATCTCCCTGACCATTGAACACCAACAAATGATCTACAACCTTATCCATAAAATAACGGTCGTGGCTCACCACAATAACGCATCCTTTGAAATTTTGCAGATATTCTTCGAGGATCTGCAAGGTCACGATATCCAAATCATTCGTCGGCTCATCCAGAATCAGGAAATTCGGATTACGCATCAGTACGGTACACAAGTGCAAACGGCGTTTTTCACCACCACTGAGCTTATACACATAGCTTTGCTGTTGCTTGGGCGAAAACATAAAATGCTGCAGGAACTGCATGGCTGAAAGATGGCGACCGCCACCCAAATCCACATACTCGGCCACGTTGCGCACCACATCAATCACCTTCATCTGGTCGTCAAATTGCAGGCCCTCCTGTGAATAATAACCGAACTGCACGGTTTCGCCCACCACAATACGTCCGCTGTCAGGCTTCACTTCCCCCAAAAGCATTTTGATAAAGGTGGATTTTCCGGTTCCGTTATTTCCCACAATACCCATCTTTTCATAACGGGAGAACGTATAGAAGAAGTCTTTCAGTATTACCTTATCAGGACCGAAACTCTTTGAAATATATTCCGCCTCGAAAATCTTGCTCCCGATATAAGAAGATTTCACTTCGAGCGACACACTCTTTTCGTTCATGCGGCGCTTAGCCACTTTTTCCAGCTCATAGAAAGCTTCCTGACGATAGCGCGCCTTATGTCCACGGGCACAAGGCATACGGCGCATCCAGTCCAGCTCCGTGCGATAGAGGTTGTTGGCCCGCGCTATCTCGGCATTCATGGCATCGATACGTTCCTGACGTTTCTCCAGATAATAGCTGTACGAACCCTTATAAGTATAAATCTGCTCATTATCCAGTTCAAATATCTCCGTACATACACGATCCAAGAAATAACGGTCGTGCGTCACCATCAGCAAAGTGAGCGAACTGCGACTCAGATATTTCTCCAGCCACTCGATCATATCCAGATCCAGGTGGTTCGTCGGTTCATCGAGTATCAGCAGATCAGGCTCGGTAATCAGAATATTGGCCAAAGCCACACGCTTGAGCTGACCGCCCGAAAGATGACGGATTTTCTGGTCGAAATCAAGTATCTTCAATTTGGAAAGAATCTGCTTGGCACGACTCTCATAATCCCATGCTTTTTCCTGATCCATACGGTCAAGCAATTCTTCCAGTCCGGGATTGCCTGGAGTTTGCATGCACTGTTCATACTCCTTGATGAGACTGGTTACAGAATTTCCATGCCAGAAACAGGCCTCCATAATAGTCAAATCCGGCGGGTAAACCGGTGATTGTTGCAGATACCCTACCCGCAGATCGCGTTTGAACACGACACTCCCCTCATCATACGAGTCCAATCCACACAGAATATTCAGCAACGTGGTTTTTCCGGTTCCATTTTTAGCAATAAGCCCAACACGTTGTCCTTCCGCAATACCTAGGGAAAGATTCTCAAAAAGAACCCGGTCACCAACTCTACGGGTAAGTCCTTCGACTTGCAAATACGAATTTACTGATGCCATACTACATAATATAATTATATGCGAAATTACACAAAAAAATACCACCCACATATCAAGATTTACTTTTTTGTTTCAAAAAGAAAAAAAAGAAAGAGAAAAACAAGATAATACAAAAAAAAGAAGTATATTTGCATCACCATTGATGCGGGTAATCTCTTATTGCATCGAATTTATCCAATTATTTTTTCATTTTCTTAATTTTACCGAGTCCATAGTATGCGGTTCCAACCGCTTCAGTATGGAAAGGTCTCAAATTAAAAAATTAATTTTATTTATATATGCACACGAAAAGTGAACTAGAAGAAATGTCTCTGGAACAGCTGCAAGACATTGCGCATGATCTGGGCATCTCCATCAAATCGAGCGATGAAAAGATCGACTTGATATATCAGATCATTGACACACAGTCGGAACTGTCTGCAGCCGCACAGGTTAAAGCCGCAGAGACGAAAGCAGCGACAAAACGCAAACGCATTTCCAAAAAGGAAAGCGACCATGTCTATTCAGCCTCACAAGGCAGCGGTGAAAATTTTGATCTGAAAAAGAAAACTACAAAAACCAAAGCAAAAGAAACCGCAACCGAGGAAACCGCAACCCCAGCCGCTCCTGAAGAAATTATTCCGGAAGAGAAGAAAGAAACGCAGACTGAGACACAGGAAACGGCTGTTGAAACTGTGGCAGCACCGAAAAAACGTGGCAGAAAAGCCAAAACAGAAAAAGTTTCCGAAGAAGAACAAACAACTCCAGAAGCTATCGAAGCTGAAGCCACAACACCGAAACCTAAAGAAAATACAAAAAAAACACGTTCATCCAAAAAAGAAACAAAGAAAGAGAATACTTTGTCTCTGAACTTTGACGATATTGACCTCACCACCCATTCAGATGAAGAACCTATTCCTGAATTTCTATTGGAAACCCAGGCAACAGAACAGCCAACACCATCTGAAAACTTAAACGAATCCGAAATCCCAGAAAAGATTTCAGAAAAAACAGAAACTAATCATACGGTCAATCCGGAAACTGACGAACCGCAAACAACAGTCTCCGAAGAAGAATTTTTCTCAAATAACGAACCAGACTTTGTCATTTTACAGGATTTACCTGTAGAAGAAGAAATAGCTGCTCCCGAGAACGCCCCTACCGGAACGCTTAATATCCCTGAAGGTTTGGAACTGCCCAGCAATAACACGAATATTCCGCAAGGAGTCATTCCGGAGGATATGTCCTGGACCATGCCCGCACTGCCGGAAAACAATGCTGAACAGAGCAATAAGAAAGAATCGGCTCCAGAACAGCAGCCTGCCTATGATTTCGGTGACATCCTTACCGGACAGGGTGTACTAGAGATTATGCCCGACGGCTACGGCTTCTTGAGATCAAGCGATTATAACTACCTTTCATCACCGGATGATATCTATGTAAGCAATTCACAGATCAAACTCTTTGGACTGAAAACCGGTGATGTTGTAGAAGGACCGGTACGTCCTCCGAAAGAAGGCGAAAAATATTTCCCGCTCATCCGGGTAACACAGATCAATGGCAGAGAACCGAGCGAAGTGCGCGACCGTGTACCGTTCGAACATCTCACTCCTTTGTTCCCCGATGAAAAATTCAAATTGTGCAAAGGATATAATGATTCTCTATCAGCCCGTATTGTAGATTTGTTTGCCCCAATCGGTAAGGGACAGCGTGCGTTGCTTGTTGCCCAACCGAAGACCGGTAAGACCATGCTGATGAAGGATATTGCCAATGCTATTGCAGCCAATCATCCGGAGGCTTACCTCATCATGCTGCTCATCGACGAACGCCCGGAAGAAGTAACCGATATGGCACGCACCGTAAATGCGGAAGTCATTGCCTCCACTTTCGACGAACCGGCTGAACGCCACGTGAAAATTGCGGGTATCGTATTGGAGAAAGCAAAACGCATGGTGGAATGCGGACATGATGTCGTAATCTTCCTGGATTCCATCACCCGACTGGCACGTGCCTACAATACCGTATCACCGGCCAGTGGTAAAGTGTTGTCCGGAGGTGTGGATGCCAATGCCCTGCACAAGCCGAAGCGTTTCTTCGGTGCTGCCCGTAACATTGAAAACGGTGGTTCACTGACCATCATCGCAACTGCCCTGATCGACACCGGAAGCAAGATGGATGAGGTGATTTTCGAGGAATTCAAGGGAACCGGTAACATGGAGCTGCAATTGGACCGCACGTTGAGCAACAAGCGTATCTTCCCGGCTGTCAACATCATGGCCTCAAGCACACGTCGCGACGATCTGCTGCATGACAAGACAACTTTGGACCGCATGTGGGTATTGCGCCGTTTCCTGTCCGACATGAACTCTGTGGAAGCCATGACCAAGATCAAGGAACCATTGGAGCGTTCGAAAGACAACGAAGAGTTCCTGATGAGCATGAATTCATAAGTATGCATCCGATTGTAAAAAATAAACTTGTCGTTGGTTTCCTTAAAGGCAAAGAACAGGCTACTGAAAAACTGGCGATATAGATTATAACATAAAAACGAGTCCTATTAAACGCTAAATCCAAGGGTTTAATAGGACTCGTTTTGTATTCATTGTGTATATAATCATTCGAAAATCGGTTTCACGCCCAGCTTCTATGTCTCATGCCGCAAAATAAAAACCTTATCAACAAAAGACTAAAACTCCTCAAAAGCAGGAACATGCACTTTTCCGGGATTCTGCCGGTAATATACCGGAGACACTCCCATACAACGCTTGAAAAAACGGCTGAAATAGGACTGATCCGGAAACCCCAAGGCATTGCTCACCTCTTGAATTGTCTTGTCCGTACGGTCCAGCATCCCGAGAGCTGTAGAAAAGAGTTTGTAGTCAATCAGCGCCTTGGGAGTTTTCTCCAATACACGTCGGCAGATCTGCGTCAGGTATTTGGTCGAAATACACAATTGCTCGGCATAGAATTGCACCCTGTGCTCTGTCATATAATTGTTTTCCAAAAGAAACATAAAGCGCTTGAAAAGGGTTTGAATCCGCAAGGTATCATTACTTTTCAAATCCGGATAATACTCCAGCACTACGCCATAGATACCTTTAATAAACACTTCTATAAGTGAAGTGATGACATCATGACGAAAAGGATTACGCTTGTCTTTATAGGCATATTCAAACAGAGAACAAAAACCCCGCACACTGTCGCGCGCCTCAGGGATTACAAACCAGTGCACCTTATGAAACAGCAAACCGAAAAAACGCGGTTCCAGCCGTTGCCCCACCTCATGCAGGATACTTCGCAGAAAAGAAACAAAAAAGACTTTGAAATCTTTTGTATGTTTTATTAACTTTATTTCTGAATCAGGTTGGATAAAGAACATCACATTCTCCCGGGCCCGATGCTCTTTTTCATTCACAGACACAAGAGCACTTCCCTTTTCTACAAATAGAACCACTTGTCTGGAAGGAGCAAACAGGAAAGAAGGAATATTCTGTAAATCAGTATGAAAGCAGCTATAATATTCAGATTCCAAGAAATTCGGTTGCAACATATTACGTTTTTTTACTTCTATTAATCATTGTCTATTTCAGAGGAAAATTGTTCATTTTCGAACCTAGTTCCCAAAATTACAAAGAAAGTTCCATTATTGCAACCTTCCGTGCTATGAATTATTTGTATTTTTGCCCGGAAAAATAGAATAGTTTAATTCAAAAATCAAATTATGAAAAAGAAAATGATGACTGCTTCCTTTGCAGCCTTACTTTGTATGTTCACTTTGAACAGTTGCAAAAAGGAGCAACCTCCAATGCCAACAACTGCGTACAAAACAATGACAGTACAAACACAAACACGAGAATTAAGTACCAGCTATCCGGCAACCATCCGAGGCCGCCAAGACATCGAAATCTATCCACAGGTAGGCGGAACCCTTCAGAAACTGCTTGTTACAGAAGGACAGCGTGTCAAGAAAGGACAGACGCTGTTCATCATCGACCAGGTTCCTTACCAGGCCGCACTTTCTACAGCCATTGCTAATGTAAAAGCAGCAGAAGCCGCTGTAGCCACAGCAGAACTGAATTACAAAGGTAGAAAAGAATTGTATGATCAGAAAGTAGTTTCTGATTTTGATTTGCAGAAAGCACAGAATGACCTGCTCAGCGCCAAAGCTTCTTTGGAACAGGCTAAAGCACAGAAAGTAAATGCAGCGAATAATTTATCATATACCGTTGTTAAGAGCCCGGCTGACGGCGTTGTAGGTATCTTGCCTTATCGTCAGGGTGCTTTGGTAGGCAGCAACATGGCCCAGCCACTGACTACCGTATCTGACAATTCACAGATGTACGTTTACTTCTCAATGAACGAAACCGAGATGCTGGAACTTACCCGCCAGTACGGTTCTCCAGAGGAAGCGATCAAGCAGATGCCGGCTGTACAGCTGCAATTGAGCGACGGTACTGTTTATGCCGACAGCGGACGCGTAGAGAGTATCAGTGGTGTTATCGACCCAAGTACCGGAACAGCCAGCTGGCGTGCTGCCTTCAACAACCCGAACCATTTGCTGCACAGTGGTGCATCAGGTAACGTAATTATCCCGGCACACTATAACAATTGTGTAGTAATCCCACAGGAAGCAACAGTTGAGCTTCAGGACAAGGTTTTGGTTTACAAGGTTATTGACGGTAAAGCTGTCAGTGCACAGATCAAAGTTTCCAAAATCAATAATGGCAAAGAATACATCGTTACCGAAGGCCTGAAACCAGGTGAGGTAATTATTGCCGAAGGTGCCGGACTGGTTCGCGAAGGTGCTTCAGTTGACGGAAAAGCCGCTGCTCAGCAGGCTGCGCCTAAGAAGAAATAAGAATAATTTAGGATTAAAAGATTTGTTTCAAGAAAGGAAACTAAAATAATGAAAGGAAATATATTTATCAAACGTCCGGTCTTGGCCATGTCCATATCTATCCTGACCTTGATCGTGGGCTTTATTTCTCTGGCCACTCTGCCAGTTGAACAATATCCGGACATTGCGCCTCCAACCGTACAGGTGTCAGCCACCTATACCGGTGCAAGTGCTGATGCGGTAATGAAAGCGGTAATCCAGCCTTTGGAGGAAAGTATCAACGGTGTAGAAAACATGACCTACATCCAGTCTACCGCAACAAACTCCGGTACCGCAACCATTCAGGTGTTCTTCAAGCAGGGAACTGACCCGGATATGGCTGCCGTAAACGTACAGAACCGTGTATCCAAAGCACAAGGTCTGTTGCCGGCCGAGGTTACCAAGATCGGTGTGACCACTTCTAAACGTCAGACCAGTTTCTTGCAGATCGGTGCCTTGTATAGCCCGGACGACCGTTATGACAAGTCTTTCTTGTCAAACTATATGGACATCAACGTTGTGCCGCAGATCAAGCGTGTTGAAGGTGTGGGTGACGTGATGGCCATGGGTGATACCTACAGTATGCGTATCTGGCTGAAGCCTAACGTCATGGCTCAATATGGTTTGATCCCTTCTGACGTAACCTCTGTACTGAACGAACAGAACCTTGAAGCTCCGGTCGGTGCCTTGGGTGAGAATTCTGACAATACTTTCCAGTTCACGATGAAATATCGTGGTCGTTTTACCGATATTGAAGAGTTCGAGAACATCGTGGTACGCACCCTTCCGGATGGAAACGTACTCCGTGTAAAAGATGTGGCAGAAGTTGAATTGGGCAACCTGTCATACAGTTTTGACGGAACCATGGACGGTCATCCTTCATGTACCTTCATGGTATTCCAGGTAGCCGGTTCCAATGCTACAGAAGTAAACGAAAATGTAAGTAAGCTGTTGGACGACATCAGCAAAGACCTGCCAGCTGGAACTGAGTTCATGACGCTGATGAGTTCCAACGACTTCCTCTTCGCTTCTATCCACGAAGTAGTAGAAACGTTGGTTATCGCCATCATCCTCGTAATTCTGGTGGTATACTTCTTCTTACAGGACTTCAAGAGTACCTTGATTCCATCTATCTCAATCATTGTATCTCTGGTCGGAACTTTCGCCTGCCTGCAGATTGCAGGATTCAGTATCAACATCCTGACTTTGTTCGCCCTTGTGTTGGCTATCGGTACCGTGGTGGACGACGCGATTGTAGTAGTTGAGGCCGTACAGGCAAAATTTGATGTGGGTTACAAATCATCTTATCTCGCTACCAAAGACGCGCTTTCCGACGTAACCATGGCGGTATTCACCTGTACTTTGGTGTTCATGGCCGTGTTCGTTCCGGTAACCTTCATGGGTGGAACTTCAGGAATCTTCTATACCCAGTTCGGTGTTACCATGGCAACATCTGTAGGTTTGTCCTGCTTGAATGCCTTGACTTTGTGTCCGGCTCTTTGCGCCATGTGGTTGAAGCCTGCCGACGGAACAAAGAGCGCCAAGAGCTTCAACGGACGCGTACGTGCCGCCTACAACGCGTCTTTCAATGCTGTAATGGGTAAATATAAGAAAGGTGTGATGGCCATGATTCATCACAGATGGGTTGTATGGACCGCTTTGGTTGCTTCTATCGTATTACTGGTTTATTTCATGAACACGACCAAGACCGGTCTGGTGCCTCAGGAAGACCAGGGTACCGTTATGGTGAACGTAAGTGTTTCTCCGGGTAGCTCTCTGAAGCAGACCATGAAGACCATGGACAAGGTAGAAAACATCATCAAGACCATTCCGGAAGTTGATCACTATTCTAAGATCTCAGGTTACGGATTCATCGCCGGTCAGGGTACGTCTTACGGTTCCTTCATCATCCGACTGAAAGACTGGGATGAGCGTCCGGAAAAGGATCAGACATCTGACGCCGTTCTGGGTAAACTGAACATGATGCTGCAAAGCGTTAAGGAAGCTCAGGTATTTGCCTTCCAGCCGGGTATGATTCCGGGTTATGGTATGGGTAACTCTATCGACCTGAAGTTACAGGACCGTATCGGTGGTGATGTTGAAGGCTTCTATATGAACGCCATGAAGTTCCTCGGAGCCTTGAACCAGCGTCCGGAAATCTCAATGGCCTATACTTCTTATAATATCAACTTCCCTCAATACAGTGTTGATGTAGATGCAGCCAAGTGTAAGCGTGCCGGCATTTCTCCAGCTTCAGTATTGGAGGTATTGGGAGGATACTGTGGAGGTATCTACGCTTCTAACTTCAACCAGTTCTCTAAGGTATACCGTGTGATGATTCAGGCTGATCCGAAATATCGTCTGGATGAGAACTCACTGAACGGTCTGTATGTCAGAAACGGTGATCAGATGGCACCTATCAGCCAGTTTGTAACCATCAAGAAGACCATGGGACCTGAGGTGGCCAACCGTTTCAACCTGTTCGATGCCATTCCATGTAACATCAACGTGGCCGACGGTTACTCAAGCGGTCAGGCCCAGAAAGCTATCGAAGAAGTAGCTTCACAGGTATTGCCAAGCCGTTACTCTTATGAGTATGCCGGTATGTCCCGTGAGGAGGCTGAGACAGCCGGTTCAAACAACACCGTATTCATCTACGCTCTGTGTATCGTATTGATCTTCCTGATCCTGTCCTGCCTGTATGAAAGCTTCCTGGTTCCATTGGCCGTTATTCTGGCTGTGCCATCCGGTTTGATGGGTAGCTTCCTGTTCGCTAAGATCTTCGGACTGGAGAACAACATTTACTTGCAGACCGGTGTGATCATGCAGATCGGTTTGCTGGCCAAGACAGCGATTTTGATTACAGAGTACGCTATGGAGCGCCGCCGTCAGGGTATGGGAATCATTGAGGCTGCCTACTCAGCCGCTCAGGTCCGTCTGCGTCCTATTCTGATGACTGTGTTGACCATGATCTTCGGTATGTTGCCATTGATGTTCGCAACCGGAGCCGGTGCAAACGGTAACGGCTCTTTGGGTACTGGTGTTGTCGGTGGTATGCTCATCGGAACGCTCGCCCTGTTGTTCATGGTACCGGTATTGTTCATCACATTCGAGTATCTGCAGGAAAAGATCCGTCCGGCACTTCACGAAGAGGCCAACCAGCAAATCCAGGCTGAACGTGAGCAGAGCCTGATTGAGCGCAGTGCTCTTAATCCAGAAAATCAGAAGAAATTAGAAAAATGAAAAAAATAGTATTCACACTTGCCACAACTGCCCTACTGAGCAGTTGTGGTATCTACAGCAGTTACGAACGTCCCGCAGACATCAAGACTGATAATCTGTATGGAGCCACTGTCACAGAGTCTGCCGATTCTGCCGGACTGGCCGCTCTGCCCTGGCGTTCTCTGTTTACAGACCCGACCTTGCAGTCATTGATTGAAAAAGGTTTGCAGAACAACACAGACATGCGCACTGCAGCTCTTGGAATCGAGCAGGCTGAAGCATCTTTGAAAGCAGCCAAGCTGTCATTCTTCCCCAGCTTTGCGCTAGCTCCTCAGGGCGGTTTCAATTCTGTAGACTGGGCTAAAGCCAGCAAGACTTATACCATTCCATTGAGCGCTTCCTGGCAGGTTGATATCTTCGGAAGCCTGCGTAACGCGAAAAAACGCGCTCAGGTACAGTTGGAAAGCAGCAAGGCTTACAAGCAGGCCGTACAGACCCAGCTGATCGCCACCATTGCCAACTATTATTACACTTTGGCCATGCTCGACGAGCAGTTGAACGTCAGCAAGGCTACCGCAGATATCTGGAAGGAAAACATCAAGACCTACAAGGCTTTGATGAATGTAGGCCAGACCACTTCCGCTGCTGTAGCACAGGCCGAGGGCAATTACTATAATGTATGCGCTCAGATTGTTGATCTGGAGCAGCAGATCACCGAAGTGGAAAACAGTTTCTCTACCCTTTTGGGCGAAACCGTTTCTTCTATCCAGCGTCAGAGCATCAACGACTGGCAGGCTCCTCAGAGCATCACCGTCGGTATTCCAAGTTATGCACTGGCCAACCGTCCGGACGTAAAGAATGCAGAATTGGCTTTGGCCAGCGCATTCTATAGCACCAATGCTGCCCGTTCAGCCTTCTATCCGGCTCTGAACTTAACCGGAACTTTGGGATGGACCAATGATCTGGGTGTTATCGTCAACCCGGGAAAATGGATCTGGCAGGCCGTGGGTAGTCTTACTCAGCCGATTTTCCAGAACGGAAAATTAAGAGCAAACCTGAAGATTTCAAAGGCTCAGCAGGAAGAGGCCCAACTGGCCTTCCAGCAGACTCTGTTGAACGCAGGTGCTGAGGTAAACACCGCTATGGCCAAGATTCAGAACAACACAGAGAAAGAGGAACTGAACGACAAACGAATCGCATCCATGGAACAGGCTGTAAAAAGCACGCAACTGTTGATGCAGAACAGTTCGACCAACTATCTGGAAGTATTGACTGCCCAACAGAGCCTGTTGTCAGCCCAACTCTCGAAGATCAGTACCCAGTTTGCGAAAATTCAGGGTACGATCGAACTCTACCAAGCTCTTGGTGGAGGAGCAGAGTAAAAACTTCATATTTTCTCTATTACTCACATGGAGGACATCTCTTGCAAAAGGGATGTCCTTTTTTTTGCGCGCCTTTTTTGCCCAGTACGAACAAATCATTAATTTTGCAAAATGCAAACTATTAATATCAAATTGAATGAAATACCTTGTAGTCATAGACATGCAGTATGACTTTGTCAACGGCACTCTGGGCACCCCCGAGGCCGTAGCCATTCTGGACAAGGTCAAGAACAAAATCAGCGCTTATCACGAACATCCCGAGAACTGCCGGATTCTTTACACACAGGATACGCATACCGAAGACTATTTTTATAGCCAGGAGGGACGCTATCTTCCGGTGATACACTGCATGAAAGGAACAGAAGGATGGAATATCGTAAAAGAGTTGCTCGTCCCCGGAGCGGAAATCATTGAGAAGCCTACGTTCGGTTCTTTGGAACTGGCCGAACGCATTGCAGCGGCCGGCGATGTGGAGAACATCGAATTGGTGGGTGTCTGCACCGACATCTGTGTTATCTCCAACGCCCTGATCTTAAAAGCACGGTTTCCGGAGGTGCCAATCAGCATCGATTCCCGATGCTGTGCCGGTGTCACTCCTGAGAGCCATGAAAGGGCTATCGCCACCATGCGTATGTGTCATATAGATATACCCTTTCTGAAATAGGCGGGACTCCCGAAGCCAACCTACATCATGTCGGATTCACAGACTGCAGCCATAAAGGTTACGTTTAAAAGGTTACGTTTAACTTAAAAAGGATCTTTCTCAATTATGGAAGTGCAAGAGTAGAAATCTTATCGTTTGAAGTTTAAGAATAAAAAGAATCTCCTGATTTTAGCCCTTTTATTCAATCATAGGACTAAAATCAGGAGATTCTTATGTTGTAACCGATAAGACAGCTTATCTCTGTTTCAAGACAACCTCTTTTCCGATTTCAGGATTTTCTTTCCCTCATATCCGAAACCGGCAAATCATTTCTTTCCGAAAGTATGATTTATTTCTGGGTTACTCTCTTTAAGAAATCCGTAGGATTCTCACCGAAATACTCGCGATAACATTTCGCAAAATAAGATGGTGAATTGAATCCCACCTCAAAGGCTACCTCGGAAATGGTCTTTTCGGTAGAAGCCAGCAGCGAAGCTGCTTTCTTCAGGCGCGCCATACGCAACAATTCGTTAGGCGGATAGCCGCACAGGGATTTCGTTTTTCGGTAGAGCTGTACCCGGCTCAGTCCCACTTTCTCACCCAGTTCCTCCACCGTAAAATCCGCACGGTGCAGGTTGCGGGCAATCAGCGTGCGCAGCTTCTCCACAAATCCCTGATCCAGATCATGTCCTTCGGTTGTGTCAGACAACGGCAAAGCTCCCTCGGCAAAGAAATCTTTCAGGCGCTTGCGGTTTTCAATCAGATTACTCAGACGAACCTGCAACAGTTCGGCACTGAACGGTTTGGCAATATAAGAATCCGCTCCACACTGATAACCTTTTATTTTCTGTTCGGACATGTCATAGGCCGTAAGCATCATTACCGGAATATGGCAGGTCTGCAATTCCTGTTTTAACCGGCGACAGCACTCCATGCCATCCATCACCGGCATCATCACGTCGCACACCACCGCATCGGGCACATATTTCATGGCCAACTGCAATCCTTCCTGACCGTTGGCTGCTTCCAGCACATTATAATCCTTTTTCAGGAAAGAAGAAACGTATGCCCGTATATCCTGATCATCGTCAATCACCAGCACCGTTTTTTCCTTTCCGGTTACTTCGGCACGGCCAGCCACGAGCGAATGCTGTTCGGCCTGAAGAATGGCTCCTTCCTTAAAGTTGAGCGTATTTCTGGGCAGTGCGTCCAAAGGATGCACCTCCCCTTCCTGCTCGGCAGGAATCTCGATGCAGAATCGTGTGCCCTTACCCGAATCGCTGTCCACCTGAATCTGTCCGTGGTGCAGTTCCACAAAGGCTTTTACCAATGCCAGACCAATGCCCGAACCGCCGGGATGCACCCCAATCTGATAGAAGCGGTCGAAGATATGCTGCACATGTTCTGCCGACATGCCTTCTCCATCATCCGTCACCGTCAGGCGGAACCAGCGCTTTCCTTCCTTCTCAAAAAATAGCTGTTCCACGGTAACTGTTCCGTTTTCAGGAGTGAACTTAAAGGCATTCGAAAGCAGATTATATAGGATACGTTCCAGTTTCTCGGCATCGGCCACGACCTCAGTGGCATCGGCTGAAGCAAAGCGACACTGAAAATGTATATGTTTACGATAAGATAACGCCTTGAAGGAGTCCGCCCACTCTGCCAGTGCCGTCCCCAACTGGAAGCGCGACAGATTAAGCGTCAGTTTGCCGTTCTCGTATTTCCGGAAGTCCATGATCTGGTTGGCCAAGCGGAGCAGTACGGTAACATTCTTGTGGATGATATCCATCAGAAAATGCTCCTGTTCATCCAGATTCCGGCTCTTGAGCAACTGCTCCAGCGGAGCAGAGATCAGAGTCAGCGGTGTACGGATATCGTGCGACACATTGGTAAAGAATGCCAGTTTGGCCCGTGTAGCTTCCTCCACCTGATGCGACAGGGCGATCAGCTGGTCGCGTTGTTGCTCCAACGTGGTCTTTTGGGCAGAGAGTTCCTCGTTCAACCGTTTCTTGGTCCAGAAGGCACGCACCAGAATCACGAGAAGCATTCCGGCCAGAAGCAGAATAAGCAGACAGGCCCACAAAAGTATGCGCTGTGAAGAATAACGCATCAGAAAGGTATCCAGCTGTTGGTTCAGATATTCGATTTTCCGGTCAAGCGTTTCGATATGCCGGGTCTGCATCTGCATCACCCGGGCATTTTCCCGGTTCACCAGCGCTGTAGACAGGATATTCTCTTTCTGATAAGGCTCACCGCGAAGGATGTGCATGGCCAGCTGCAACAGACTGTCGCCGGCCGTGGGATAAATGAACGAAGCGTCGAGCACCCCTTCACGCACCAGATTCACCGCTCCGGAGAGAGCGTCCACACCCACAAACAGAATATCCTTCTGGCGGTTTCTTTTCTTGGCCGCCTCATAGGCTCCCAGCGCCATCCGGTCGTTTTGGGCGATTACCATGTCAATATGAGGCTGGCAGGCCAGAATCGAATCGAAGGCACACTCGGCATCCGCTTCACGCCATCCGGCGCTGGCCGTCGCCAACACCTCGATGCCGGGACTGTTGGCCAGTTCCTCCATCATCCCCTGATGCCGTTCCGTGGCCGGAGTGGAACCGGCAAGACCCGTAAGTTCCACAATCTTCCCCTTCCCTTCCAGACGCTGCTGAATATAGTTTCCGATGCCGCGACCGATTTCCCGGTTGTCGGCACCTATATAAGCCGTATATCGCGAAGAATGTGTCTTGCGGTCCACCAAAACCACCGGTGTTCCGGACCGGTAGGCTTTTTCGATAATCGGAGTTATGCTCTCAGCTTCGTTCGGAGCCACTACCAGCAAATCCACTCCCTGTTTCAGCAGCGAGTCAATATCCTGAATCTGCTTGCGGCTGTCATCATTGGCCGATGTGATTTTCACCTCCACTCCGGGAAAGAACAAAGCTTCACGCTGAATCTCCCGGTTCATTTGTGTGCGCCATTCGTCCTGACTGCACTGCGACAAACCGATTACATATTCAGCTTCCGCGGGTTCACAAGAGGCCAAAGTCAGCAGAAGTCCGCCGCACAAAAGCAGTTTTCCGTATAATAATATAGGTCTCAAATTCATTTTGATGTTCCAGTTTTTCCGATGTATTAAACAAATATAGCGAGATTTTTTGTATTTCCCGATATGGACCATAACAAAAATGGCCGGGAGCCACCATGTCCGTTTGAAAAGCCCCCCAGTTTTCAAACGAGAAAACGAGGGAAATAAAAAAAAGCGGCATTGTCATGAAACAATGCCGCTACAAATCATCATAACCTAAAACCAGAAACCTATTTGAGTCTGTTAATCAATTCAGCAGGAAGTTCAGGCATGGCTCCGTTCTGCGTACAAACGTAGGCCGAAGTTTCCACAGCCAGTTCGTGAGCTTCGCGCACGGTCTTGCCGCTCAGAATAGCCGCAACAAAGGCTGCGGTAAACGAGTCTCCGGCTCCTACCGTATCGGCCACCTCCACTTTCGGAGTTTCTACAAACGACATCTCGCCCGGTGTGAACACATAGCTTCCGTTCACGCCACAGGTCAGGATGAGCATCTTCAGGTTGTACTTGCCCAAAAGAATCCAGCACTTGTCCTGAAGGTCAATGCCCGGATAACCGAACATACGGCTCACGGTAACCAGTTCCTCGTCGTTTATCTTCAGGATGTTGCATCTCTTGAAAGAGTTGCACAGGATTTCCTTGGTGTAGAAGCTCTGACGCAGATTGATATCAAAGATCTTCAACACATTGGCATCGTGAGGCATGGCATCGAGAAAAGCGTTGATGGTGTTGCGCGACACCACGCTGCGCTGGGCCAACGAACCGAAACATACGGCGCAAGCCTGATGAGCCAGTTCTTCCAGTTCCTTGGTGTACGGGATGTTGTCCCAGGCTACACCTTCCTTGATGTCGTAACAGGGTACTCCTTCGGCATCAAGCTCCACCTGAACGGTTCCGGTGGGATAAGGCACTGTTTCGATCTGCATCTTCAGCTTCTTGGCCTGAAGATTCTCCAGGATTTCAGTTCCCAGTTTATCCTCGCCCACAGCACTCACCACTTTGCTGTTCAGTCCGAACTGCGATACATGATAAGCGAAATTGGCCGGAGCGCCACCGATTTTCTTTCCTTCGGGCAACACATCCCAAAGTGCCTCGCCCATACCGACTACTATATTTTTTTCCATGTCCTAATTTATCTTTTAATTTTAAAGGTATATGCCAACAAATAAATCACTCCCACAGTCATCACGGCCACAGCTCCACTCTGTCCTACCGCATCGCTGGCCACCCCCATGGCCAACGGGAACACGGTTCCACCGAACAGACCCATAATCATCAGACCGGATACTTCGTTTTTCTTATCAGGCACATGCAGCAGCGCCTGAGAGAAAATAATCGGGAAGATGTTGGAGTTTCCGAAACCGATCAACGCAATGCACACGTAAATCATCGTCTTGTCTTCAAAGACAAACAGACCGGCCATGGCAAAGAGCATCATCATCACACTGAATCCGAAGAAGGATTTGGCTGACATCTTCTGCAGGATAAACGAACCGAGCAGACAGCCTGCCGTACGGAAGATAAAGTAGAGGCTTGTGGCAAAGCCGGCCTCGGCCAGACTCATGCTCAGACGCTCCATCAGAATCTTCGGAGCGGTGGTGTTGGTACCTACGTCAATTCCTACATGACACATGATGCCCAGGAAAGACAACAGTACAAACGGACGGGCCAACAGCGACACGCTGTCCTTGAAACCGGAAGCACGGTCCTGCTCCTCTTCCTCAATCGGTGTGGAGGCCAACAGGAATACGGCCAGCACGGAGATGACCATATAAACCGGGAACAGCACGCGCCATCCCAATCCGAAAGCCGGAATGGCACCGGTGGCACCCCACACGGCGATATACGGAGCGAGGAAAGAGGCGATGGCCTTGACGAACTGTCCGAAAGTAAGGCTGCTCGCCAGCTTGTTTCCGGTCACGATGTTACTCAGCAACGGATTCAGAGAGGTCTGCATCAGCGCGTTTCCGATTCCCAACAAGGAGAAGGAACAGAGCATCAGCAGATAGCTCTCGCCGAAAACCGGCAACAAGAGCGACACGAAGGTCACCACCAGACTGAGCAGCACGGTCTTCTTACGGCCGATGCGGTTCATCAAAATACCCGTGGGCACAGAGAAGATCAGAAACCAGAAGAACACCAGCGAAGGGAAGATATTTGCTTCGGCATCCGTCAGCTGCAGATCCGATTTCACGTAATTGGAGGCAATGCCCACTAGATCGACAAATCCCATGGCAAAGAAACAGAGCATCACCGGGACGAGTCGGAATATCTTAACTTGATTGTCAGAAGTCATAATCGTTTTGTTTATCAATTAGTGTTACACACAAATCGTGTTCTTACAGGCTCAGACGATATGCCTTGACATTTCCGAATTCGGCCTCACCGCCTTCGGCAAAACACTTCATGGTGTTGTATACTTCGGTCGGGAACACCAGATTGGTCATGGCAATGCGTCCGCCGTCGACAAAGAGTTCGATAGAAGATTTGTCCACAAATACATTCAGGTGATAGGTCTTTCCGGCACACAGAGACAACGGAGCCCAAGTTCCCAACGCGAAATCATTCTTATAGTTAATCGAGTTGGTTTTACGGCGATCGTCGGTTTCCTTAGCGTGCGGCACGGCTTTCTCGCCGAAATCGGTGATACCGCTTTCCGTACGGTCCATGATCACGCGTCCGCTCTTCATATCCAGATACAGCAGCGTGCGCTCACCCTTTGAGTTGCAGAGTTCGAAACCTACCTTGGTGGCATTTCCCGGAGTGATATCCATCTCCAGCTCATAAGCGCCCTTGTTGTCGGCCAGAAGATTATCGGTAACCTGCTCCTTCTGAACCTTGAAAGAAC
>OKWR01000999.1_pt1 | contig 21993 bp, 15 predicted proteins | sample 1607101 | NCBI WGS metagenome assembly OKWR01 (sample SAMN04414076, study PRJEB24778) | human gut metagenome | material: faecal | host: Homo sapiens
AACAAACTTACAACTGAATCCTGTTTCCATTTACACAAAATTTTGGACAGTGTCCTTCCGAAAGTCCGGTAACTTTTGCGATTTCAGCTATGGAAAGCCCGGCATTCTTCAAATTTCCTGCAATAGCTTTGGCTTTCATCCATTCACCTTCTGCAATGCCTTTCTGAATAGCTGTATTAATCACATTGTTCCAATCTCTATATACTTTCAAACTCTCCTCATAGGCATAAAGGTTCTCTTTTGAGAACTGAGCAATTTCGGCAGCCTCAAACAGCCGGTTGAACACACGTTCTTGAAGGGAAGTAGGACGTTCCATCAAACGGGCCAGATTCTTGAGCACAAACATCCATTTATCAAACAACGTATCCAACTCCTGCTCGGTTTTATGGAATTTAGGCATTTCCAGATACACAAAAGTCAGTTTGTCAAAAAACACTTCATGAGTAGTTGTATCCATCAGCTTCACTTCATGGCGGAAGCCGGAAGACGAAACATCATCCAAGGCAAAATTCAAGATACCGATCACATACACTGCTTTCAGTTCATAGTTCCAGATTTCCCCTTTAATAGCCTGTTCCCTGATAGGATAGGTAGCATAATAAATACTCCGGTCCTTGAAAAACTGTTGCTCCCCTCTCTGCATTTCTATCAGAATCTTTTCTCCTTTTTCATTTTCACAATAGACATCAAAGACAGCCCGGCGGTCAGTCTCTTTGCTGCCCAGATGCTCTGTATTCAAGTAGATGACATCCTCAATGACCTGCTTGCCATCGAACAAGGCATTCAAGAAGCCAATAAGAATCTCTTTGTTCAAGTCGGTTCCAAACAATAATTTGAATGCAAAGTCCGTATAGGGATTTACATATCTTTCACGCAATCCTTCACTACACATAAGCGTTTGATATTTAAAGTTATTTTAATTCTGTTGAAAGCAGTTCAATACAAAGGAACGAAAAAAAGCGGATTTCAAGAAAGTTATCTGCTAATAAATTGTTAATGTTCCAATTGTACTTACAATTCATGTACAATGACAACACATTCTATCCTTATCTCTTCATGAAAAGAATATCTCCATCTTCCCTAAAAGGATGAAAAGCCGATAAATTCATATCTCCAAAAAGAAAAAACTATCGGCCTATGGTGCTTGCTTCTTTTCTCCCAAGAAATTATTCCAAATTAACCCATGTTATAACGGGATTATGATCAGAACTACGATAAGGATCTTCTCTATAATAAGATGTATATTTAAATCCCCAATAAGCAGGCTCACTGGCATTGATATCCCAAGGAGCAGCACCAACTATTTGTGAAGTCAGCGTAGGAGAACTTAAAGAATGATCCAAATAGCCAACCTCCCCACGATAACAATAACTCCAAGCCGCAGGTGAATATTTCTTTAGCAAATTTATATACCCAGCATCCGTAAACACCTTAATGGCATCCTCCATACCGTAGCTGTTCAAATCACCCAAAACCAGCACATCCGTATCTTCATAATAAGCAACAAGCTCATTATATACTTTCAAACACTCACGCGCTTCCATAACCCTACGGTCGGCAGAACCTCCCTGACCGTCATTCTTATCTATACCACTAGTTTTAGCTTTAAAATGATTCATAGCTAAAATCACTTTCGCTTTATCATCCTTCAGTTCAAAACATTGAACTATGTACCGCATCTTCAGATTATCAAAATTATAGCTTTTAAACTCCTTATAAGGCAAAACTTTCACTTTATCATAAATAAAAACATTTGTTTGTACCTTTGATGATTTTTGTCCGGGAGTATTCAACCAAGCATACCGTTCTTCCCCTAACGCATTGTTCAAAGACCTACAAAGATAATCCACAGTAAAATCTCCCTGTTCTACTTCACAAATAGCATAAATATCCGCTTTCGCCTCTTTCAATGCAGCTAAGATTTTAGCATGCTGACGCAAGGTTTCTGCATTTCCCGTATTACCATACATATAAAAATTTTCCGCATTGAAACTCATCACTTTCAAATTATAATCATTTACAGTAGGAGCGACAGACCGAGCATTATAAGAAACTGACGGCTTTTCCGTTAATGTAAAATGATAACCGGAAGTACTATAAGTCACTTTACCTTTAACCCCAGCCATCTCACTTCCTATACGAAGTGTGTTACACGGGTCAATCAAAGGGAACTCTGATGTAATCAGCAATTTATCAACCTCCTGCTTTTCTACCCATTTGGAATATTCAACAACCGACGGGAGGTTTACATCCGCAAATGCACGTTTCACCTTGGAAGAGACAACAATAGTTCCTTGAGGTTTCGAGCCGCTATACGTCTGAGTGACAAAAAGCGGATTGACAATTGTTACTTCTTTACCAGCTACAGACGCAGCCCATTCAGGAGAAAAATCCGAAGGAAAAGTTACCTTCAAATTATCCTTTTCCGGAAATTCCATTTCTTCCTTATCCGCAGAATCGCTACAAGCAAAACAAAAAAGGGACAAAAGGAAGAGAAAACATACTTCACTTTTTTTCATACCTTATCATTCAAATAAGAAAAAGAAAAGGGAGTTCATACTTTTACAGCTAAACTCCCTTTTGCTCATTATTAAGAAAATAATTTATTCAGCCTCATCCAATGATTCTAGAACGAAACGACTTTCCTCTTCGCTCCAAACAATCTTTGCCACATAAGAAGCGGTACCCGTACTAGTATAAATCGAAGAAATAACTTTATAATTAGTCACCTGTCCGTCCACAAAGACTGGTTCCGGATGAACTAATTCGATAAACTTCACAAGTCCCAATTTTACCTGTTCTATACAATAAGCATCCATCTCTTCATCCGTAGTCAAATTGGCCATTGCTCCGGTTACATCATAATACTTTTTACGCGTATATCCTTTTGCATTCCAGTTGCCATAAGCAGAACTTGCGCCATAATAATATTCTCCCTGACCCACTTTCTGAGTATCCAGATAACCTTCATCAAAATTTGCCGCCACATAATCAACCACAAGCTGAAAATCTTCTTTCTGCATGGTGATGGTTTCAAACAACAATCCAGAAGGAACAGTACGTTTAAATACCCATTCATTCTCTTTATAATCGTATTCATCCACTTCTTTGTTTACGATGGTTTCCGATTCATTTCTCATTACCAGCACATTGTCAATCTGCACACTGGTAGTCACCCCATCAGGAGCCCCTTCATAAACGAAAGCAATATAAATATTCTTACCGGCAAATTCATCCAGTTTCATACTTCCTGCCCTCGCCATAGAGCCATAGCCTTTAACCGGTTCCTGAGGAATAGAGAAATTATCTGTTACATCTTCCCATTCCGTATACTTATTGGTAATACTGCCCGAATTACCTTGAAAAGTAGAGGACACATACACCTTTAAAGCATCCCCCTTATAATTTCCGATACAGACGTCAAAAGAGAATACATCTCCCACTTCTGCCTTGAATTTCGGTGAGATAATCCATGACTGTACTTCACCATCTGCCTTATATGCGGAACATTCCGTATAAACATTATTACTATATGCCTTATCATACCAAGGTGCTGTTCCTTTTACAGAATAATTCAACCATCCAGCCACATCCGTAGCTTCCTTATCTACGACATTACGTTCAAAATCTTGCTCCAATACCGGCACTTCTTTGATTTCAGTGGTTTCCTGCATATAACTTACAGAAGCAAACGAACCATTGTCACAGGTATAATATTTCTGGGTGAGCCATGGAATAATAACATCCTTGGCACTTTCTGTTTCTTTGAAAGTTTTCTCTGTATATTCTACAGTATATTTCTGGACATTACTTTGGTCTGTTTCATCAAAACCTTCAAAATATTTTTCATTATAATCACAAGCAGTCATTAACGAAGCGGCTGCCAGCACCATCCATATATTTTTCTTCATATTCTAAAATTCTTTAGGCTTTGAGTTTAAAAATTAAGTTTCAATTTCAAGTTGTATGTACGACCGAATCCATAGAAGATGCCATAAGCAGTTTGCCAGTCATGATTTGAACCATCTGTAGCATCAGAAATATATTCCTGATCGAACAAATTGTTCACAACTCCTGAAAGAATAGCGTTTACCCCACCTATCTTAAATCTATAACTTGCATTTAAATCACATACATACGCTGAAGGAATACGCCATGGGGAATCATACACCAACGTCTTGTTGATATTATATGTCAAATCAGAAGATTCAATAGCCCAGTCAGAATAATTACGTCCATAGAACACACAATCGAAACCTACGCGTAATGCCTTTGATATCTTTGCCGTAGCACCCAGTGAGGCTGTGGTTTGCGCGGAGCCTCCTACTCTGACACCATCCAAATCCAATGCAACAGAAGCATGGTCAGGAGCCATAATACCAGTAGCCTCTACAAATTTTCCATTTTCATAAGCCAAAGGCTGTCCCAATGAATTGTAAAAATATCCTTTCGGCGTGCTGCTCCAGCGCCAATTTCCAATAGAGAACATACCGTTAATATCCAACCATCTGAAAGGTCTTGCCACAAAGTCCAGTTCAATTCCTTGGTGAGTGGCATCGACCCCCTGCATATTGATAGTGGCACGATCCACCTGATTGCCTTTCTCATCTTCAATATTCACAGATGCGGCATTGGTCTTGTCAAACCACTGGGTATGATATACATTCAGATTAGCAGTGAAATAAGGAGAACGGAATCCATAGCCTAATTCAAAAGAAAAAATCTTTTCGTTTACAGCATCCGGATTAGTAGCATTACTAGTTGCACTCTGTAAGAAAGCGCCACCTGAGAAGAAAGGAGCACGACTGATGTAACCTACATTTGCAAATACATTATGATATTCGTTCAGATTATAGTTGGCACCACCTTTCACTGTATAGCCTATAAAATTCACCGTTTCCGATTCGGCATGCTGCTTGTCATAATAAAAGCGGTCATATCTCCAATATCCGGTATTGGAAATTGAACCTGCAAGAAACGCACTCAATTTATCTTTATTGTACTCAGCTTGTGCAAATACTCCTTCTGACATAGCATAGCCATCATAATCACGATATACCACATCTCCCACCTGTAATTTTTTCTTCACATATTCCGGAGTTCCTGCCAAGGCATTGTTCACCGCTTTCACCTTCTCTCGGCTTTCATCCAAGAAATATTTGCCGCCATACAAATCACTCAATTCATTAGTATGCGTACCTTTATAATAACGGAAATCTATACCTCCGTAAAAATCAATGTAATCACCAAATTTTGTCGTATATGTAGACAACAAGCCATACCAGTTGTGTTCGTTGATACTTTTTGACATAGCCATCATAGAACCGTTATCACTGGCTTCATTCATATCATAAATCTGGTCATAAGCAAATGTACCGTCTGAATTTCGGAAATAAGTATTCAAGTTTCCTTTATAAGAGCCATACCACATATTACGATAAGTAGTACCATTGGCATCTTTCTTATATCCTTGTCCCGCATTACCATATCCGCGGCCAATGGAAACATATGCCGCTGTGCTCAATGATGATTTTTCATTAATTTGCCATTGATGGTTCAATGAAAGCTGCGGCTTGTGATATTCATTGTGCGAAGCAGACATACGCTCACCGTTAGGGCCGAATCCATAAGTAGGATTATAGCGATACGGACTCTTGTCACCCATATAATTTTTCACTGCCTGCCATCCTTTGATGCTTAAACCGTCTTTATTACTGCGCTGGTTATGCCATTGGGGTGATCCGAATGCAGTAAATGAAATCTGGTGTGCATCATTGATACGTTTGGCTATGTTTACAAAATAATTATAAGCAGAGAATTCGGTCCCTTGTATATATCCGTCTCCCCAAGTCTTTCCACCAAGTAAAGTCAATGCCCATCCATCTTTGGACATACCTGTAGAAACATGGAACAGAAGCTTGTTATAGCCGTCATTCCCCATTGCATAAGAGATAGAACCACCTTTTTTCTGATCAATGGTACGGGTAACAATATTGATAGAGCCACCTACCGAAGGAGCAGACACCTTCGAAGCGCCCAAACCTCGCTGAGTCTGCATGCTACGTGTCACATCCGACAGTCCTGCCCAGTTACTCCAGTACAAGCCTCCCCATTCCATATCATTCATTGGAATACCGTTTACCATAACAGCGATATTTTCGCTCTTGAAACCACGCATGTTGATTTTTGAATCACCGTATGCACCACCTTGCTTGGTAGCATATACACCCGGAGTTGATTTTAATATCTCAGGGAATTCCTGTGTACCTAATTTTTCTTCTATAAATTCCGGAGCCAAAGTTGTTACAGCCACCGGAGTCTTACGGGCTACAGCAATAGAAGAAGTTATCACAACATCCCCTAAAGTCTTTGCATCCAGTGATAAAGCAATAGTTCCCAAATCAACATTGCCCTTTTGAGTAACCTTCATTGTTTTGTCCTGATACCCCAAGTATTTAAACTCAAGAGTAGCCTTAGAAGAGGTAAGTTTCAACACAAAGTTACCGTCAATATCCGTTACAGTACCCAGTGTCGTACCGCTGACCGATACAGTGGCACCAATCAATGGCTCATTGTTCTCGGCATCTACTACTTTACCTTTTACTGTTCCTTGCGCAACAGCCGTAGCAGTGAAACAGATTGTCAGAACTGCCAACAGGAGGAAATGCTTTAGATGATTTCTCATAATTTTGTCTTTGATTTAAATTAATTAGTTAGTATTTCATTCCCAATAGGAAAGACAAAGATAAAAATTTAATTCATATAAATTGAATTTATATTAGATTATTTAAACGAAAAGGGTACTTTTTAGGCGGAATATGACAATTATGTTAAGAAAAGAACAAAAAGCCGCCTCAAAAGAGGGGAAAACTGTCCGGAAATTCCAGAGCAACTGCCACATATTACTGTAGAAAGAAGGGCAAATGGAAACCGCCGGAACTATTTTCAGCATACCTTATTCCCAAAGCCGTATCCACTGATCCGGACAAATCCGGCCCGCCCCTACGACAAAACGACAGGTCACTTTCATTCAGGCTCTCTCACTTTCAAAATGACAGAGCAAAAAGAAAACGAAAGAATGTGCATACAAAAAGAGGCGCACCTTCATGGGTACGCCTCTCTATCCTGTTCCTGTATTGTCTGATACAGGCTATTTCATTTAGTTAAAGATATAACGGACACTGAACTGTATGGAATACGTAGAATTGAAACTGTTCAGATTGGAATACGTATCAGTCAGTTTCTTTCCTCCGTTCTTCTGGAACTGGTAAGCGCCGCCCTTATAGCTCAACAAGGAAGTATTGTTCACCGTCTTATAAATTCCCCAGTCGCTGTTCAGCAAGTTCAGGAAGTTCTTGATATCCACTCCGAACTGCAAGGTATTGCGCTTGCCCCCTACATTGAGGAAGAAATCCTGATTGAACTTCAAATCCAGCTGATGATGCCAGGGCATGATGGCTCCTCCGCGTTCGGCATACTTGCCTTTACGGCCTTTCAGATAACTGTCCTCATTAATGTAAGCCCAGAAATCATCGCGCTGCTCCTTGGCAGAATAAGTCACCTCACCCGTCTTGCTGTCAGTATAATCGGCAAAGTTCCACTTATCCAGCGCCTCGCGGGATGCCGGAATGTACAGCAAGTTGTTTGAGCCGTAATCGCCTACAATATTTCCGGTGAATGTATAGGAATAACGGGCGGCGGAATATCCTCCGGCATAGCCCATGTTCATACCCTCATAAATCAAAGACAAGGAGGAAGCGAAATTCTTGGCGTATTTAATACGGTAAGCGGCGGAAGCCAGCACACGGTTGGGCGATACATACGTACCATAGCCGGTCTCCGTGTCATTATTTCCGTTGACAGAGTAACGGTTGTTGTAATAAGCCGAGTTCACCTGGTCGCCGATGCCGTCGCCATACGACTTGGCATAAGAACGGGTGTAGGAAGCGGAAAGATGCAGGCCGAAATCAAATGTCTTGGCCAGTGAGGCGGTGAGTGAGTAATAATAAGCGCTGTTTCCCGCATTGGTGATATAATAAGCATCCGTCTTGTTCGCATTGGAGTACTCAAACATTCTGCGGACATCACCCGGAGCTATCTCCTGCTCTCCTTTAAACTTACGTCCCAAATTGGTCACTGTAGCCGGATTGAACTCTTTACTGAAAATACCTTCCAACGTAAAGTCAATGTCTCCGGGAAGTTTTGCATCAAAAGCCAATGATGACTTCCAGGTGGCATTCATCTTCAAGTCGCGGTCAATGATGGTGGCTCCGGAAGGTGCGGCAGGATCGGTAGCCGCCGGAAGGTTCAAGTTAGGATCTTTCAACATATCAGCCACGCTGGTGTGGAAACTCGGTTGTCCGTACTTAGCGTCCTTCTGCTCGTTATAATAATAGGTGCTTTGTCCGCAATTGGCATTACCTACTGCCGAAACCAGCCATACGAACGGCAGACGGCCGATGAAGTAACCGCTACCGCCGCGCAATACATACTTACGCTCGCCTGTAAGGTCCCAGTTGAAGCCGATACGGGGGGAGGCGGTCAGCTGGTAGGATGAAGGCAACTGGTCTGTGGCGTAATGATATCCGTCAAAGTCAATCTGTGCGAAATTCTTGTTATAGTTGTTCTTCAGCTCCGGATAAATGGGCAGTTCGAAACGCACCCCGGCAGTCAGTCTGAAGTTGTCTGTGATATTCATCTGGTCCTGCAGATAGAAAGAAAGCTGCTGGTACTTCATGTTCGCCAGGAACTGGGAACCGTCCCCGGTGTTGGAATAAGTGACACCGAAAGCAGCCGGAGCTCTGTTGTTCACAAAATCATCCCAAGAGGAATAGACATAATAACCGCTACCCGCCTGCATGAATCCGTTCACTGCCTTATTGGACTCAAACTGGATACCGCCCATAAAGTTATGGATACCGCTGGAGAAATTGAATTCATCGGTAATGACAAAGGTCTTCACCTGGCGCAAGTTCCCTTCTGTAAAGGGGTCCGGGCCGAATGAGGCATACAGGGAGCCTTGGTCAAGAATATCCACCGTAGGGAATGTTCCACCTTCGTAAGTACGAGGTTCGTTCTGATAAGAATAAGTAAAACGCAAGGCGTTATTGATTGCACCCCACTTTGAATTCCATTCGGAAGCTATGGAAGTGAAGTTCTGCTCTTGCATGTAGCGTGAGCTTTCAAAATACATACCGGCATTCGCTGTACGTCCCGAACTGCTCTTGCCCGCACTGCCGTCTACTCCGCCCGGATAAATGATTGAATCCTTAAACGGAGTGGTGGAAGAGGAAGGGTTGGAGGAATACTTGGAATGGGTATGGGTGAAACGGAAATTAATCTTGTTGTTGTTGTTGATGTTCCAGTCTAGACGCCCCATGATCTTATAAGAAGGAGTTTCCAAAGAGTATCCTTGATAACGTCCCGGATTATAGTTGTATTTTTCCGACAGGTATTGGCTGATGTTGTTCATCCCCACAAAGGTACGGCCGCCTACCGTTGTGGTGTTCTCGAACGGACGGTGCACGATGCCGTTGGTGCTCCATTCGTCATTGGCGCCGCTACGCGCTATGCCCGACGGACCTGCCTGCACATTATCCTGATATTCGCCGTTCACGAAGAAGAATAACTTGTTTTTAATGATCGCACCTCCCAAAGAAGCTCCGTAGGTGGTACTGTGGTCACGGTTGCGGGTCAGCTCATAGTCCTCTACCTTATTACCGGTAAGGTGGGTATTGGAAGTATACATATAGGCTGTACCTTTGAACTCATTCGTACCACTCTTTGTCACGGCGTTGATGGCACCTCCTGTAAACCCGCTCTGACGGACATCAAAGGGAGTGGTGGAAACGGAAATCTGTTCCAATGCATCCAGAGAGATAGGCGAACCGCCTGCCGGCAAGTTCGAGCCGATACCGAAGGCATTATTGAAAGCGGCTCCGTCCACAGTGACATAAGACTGGCGGTAGTTACCTCCACCCACTGAGAAACCGCTACCGATATTGGCTCCCTGAGGGGTCAGGCGCATGATATCGTTCATGCTGCGGCTCACCGTAGGCACTTCCGACATTCTGGCCGCATCGACATTGGTCACCGCTCCGGCGCGGTCAGACTTCATATTGCTGCTCTTGGAAGCGGTTATCACTACTTCATCCAGCAGTTCGGTAGACTCCTTCAAGTTCGCATCCAATACATAATTCTCTCCCAACTGGAGATTGATGCTCTTGTAAACCACTGATTGATAACCTACATAAGAAACTTCTACTTTGTAAGGGCCGCCGGCACGCATGCCCTGGATGGAATAACGGCCGTCCACATTGGTAATGGCCCCATAATGGGTGCCGGACGGCTCATGAATAGCCTGAATCGTCGCGCCGATAATGGCTTCATTGCTTTGATCGACCACCTTTCCACTCATTGACGAGGTAGTGACCTGAGCGTTAACAGTAGCAGCGATTACCAACATAACCACCGCAAAAAAAGATCGCATTCTTTTTACCATAAACTTTTTATTAATTAATATTATAATTAATGTCTTAAAAGACGTTGCAAAGATAGCTAATAGAAACGATATACAAACTACAAATCGGTTACAATTTACAGTGGCAGGTCTATAGAAAGAGAATTTATAGTTTTATGGTGAACCACATTCATCCTGCCGGATGACCCCGGGACACGGGCCGACGGGAATTCCATGCGGTGCGCGCATAATAAGATAGGTGTATAATAAAAAGGCTCTTAACCTCAAAAACGTCTTTATACTGAGGAAGTTGCCATACATTTCTGACGAGCCGTTGTGTGTATATGCAAACTTACCCAAGAATACGTTACTGTTCGTACACTTGGGTAAGATTTTATAGACAGGGCGTCATCAGTCTTCCATCAGCTTGCGGTAGCGCACCCGTTTCGGCTCCTCATTACCCAAACGCTTCATCTTGTTCTCTTCGTATTCCGAATAGGATCCTTCAAAGAAAAAGACCTCACTGTTTCCTTCGAAAGCCAGGATATGGGTACAGATACGGTCCAAGAACCAACGGTCGTGGCTGATCACCACCGCACAGCCCGCAAAATCGTCCAGACCTTCTTCCAACGCGCGCAGCGTGTTCACGTCAATATCATTGGTAGGCTCGTCCAGCAGCAGCACGTTGCCTTCTTCCTTCAGTGCCATAGCCAGATGCAGGCGGTTGCGCTCACCACCCGAAAGCATTCCACAAAGTTTCTCCTGATCGGCTCCCGAAAAATTGAAACGGCTGAGGTAGGCACGCGCGTTGATATCCCTGTTTCCCAGACGGATCAGTTCGTTTCCACCGCTGATCACCTGATAAACGGACTTGGCAGGGTCGATATCTTTATGTTGCTGGTCCACGTATGCCAGTTTCACGGTCTCCCCTACCTCGAAAGTACCTTTGTCTACGGTTTCCAGTCCCATAATCAAGCGGAACAAGGTAGTCTTTCCGGCACCGTTAGGACCGATTACACCGACAATGCCGTTAGGGGGCAGCATGAAATTCAGGTTATCGAACAACAGCTTGTCACCATAAGCTTTCGCCACTCCTTTGGCCTCGATCACCTTGTTTCCCAAACGGGGACCGTTCGGGATGAAGATTTCCAGTTTCTCTTCCTTTTCTTTCACATCCTCATTCAACAATTTGTCGTAAGAGTTCAGACGGGCCTTTCCTTTTGCCTGACGGGCTTTGGGAGCCATGCGCACCCAATCCAGCTCGCGTTCCAAGGTCTTGCGGCGTTTGCTTGCCACTTTCTCTTCCATCTCCATGCGTTTGGTCTTCTGTTCCAGCCAGCTGGAGTAATTTCCTTTCCAGGGAATTCCTTCGCCACGGTCCAGTTCCAGAATCCATCCGGCTACATGGTCCAGGAAGTAACGGTCGTGGGTTACGGCAATCACCGTACCTTCATATTGCTGCAAATGCTGTTCCAGCCAGTCGATACTTTCCGCATCCAAATGGTTGGTAGGCTCGTCCAGTAACAGAATATCCGGCTTCTGCAACAGCAGACGGCACAATGCCACACGGCGACGCTCGCCTCCCGAGAGGTTCTTCACCGGCTGGTCTTCGGGCGGACAGCGCAACGCATCCATGGCGCGTTCCAGCTTGCTGTCCAGATTCCATGCGTCCGTAGCGTCAATGATGTCCTGCAACTCTGCCTGACGGGCAAAGAGCGCATCCATCTTTTCAGAATCCTCATAGTATTCGGGAAGCCCGAACTTATTGTTTATTTCTTCGTATTCCGCCAGTGTGTCCACGATGCTCTGCACTCCTTCCATCACCACCTCTTTCACTGTCTTTTCATCATCCAGATGCGGTTCCTGTGCCAGATAGCCTACAGAGTAGCCCGGCGAGAACACCACTTCTCCCTGATAACTTTTCTCCAGTCCGGCAATGATTTTCATCAGTGTTGATTTACCCGAACCGTTCAGACCGATGATACCGATCTTAGCACCGTAAAAAAGGATAGGTAGATGTCCTTCAATACCTGTTTGTTCGCCTGGAAGGCTTTGCTTACGCCCACCATCGAAAAGATAATCTTTTTGTCGTCTGCCATATTCTTTATATTATTAATTTATGTAAGTTGCCATATTTCACTGTTTTTCCTCCATCTTTCTGTAATACCACGGATGTGTGAAGAACTCATACATCAGCAGCAGAACGACACAGATACCGATACATATCCAATAAATGGTATCGGGATGACCCTCAGTCCACATATTCTCAAACAGGAAACCAATCAGTACTCCTGCCTCCCACATCAGCTGATAGGTATTGTTTCCCGTTCCCCGCTCGCAATGCCTCGGCAGGCTGATCATTTTTATAAAGAAACGTGACACAGTGGTTCCGGTTCCCATCCCCAACAAAATACCAGCTATATAACTGTTCATCAAGCTATTGGAAAAAGCGAGCAATAACAATCCTCCTATCATTGCCGCCTGCCCCAGCTCTACCTCCGAACGACCGGAAGCATGAGAAAGCACGTAACGCAAAAGCAGCAAAGACAGGACAAAGCCTATCAGGATACAAACAAAAAACAATTCATTGTAAATATGTGCCACCAATATCCCAAAGATAATGGCCACCATCATCATATTCATCCCCGGCCACAAAGTGCGCGGCAGCAAAAAACGGTCCAGCGAGAACCATGAAGTGCTGAGCGGAGCACGGAAAGGAACTTTCACCGCCGGAATCAGCACCAGCGCCAACGCTCCCAGAGCCATACTGGTATAAATGATATGGTGAAAATTCCAATAAGGATAAATATAGATCCCCAAGGCAAGACCCACCACCATTCCAAAACGACCCGCCCAGGCAAAAGCGATATTGGCGTCCGTGCGGCGGCGGGAAGCAGTGACATCAATCACCAATGTACTGCCCGTAGTCATGGTAATGACGCTGAACAGCCCTCCCTGGACAGCCCTGACCAAAGCTACAAATCCTACGGTCGCAACGTACGGATATAGCAGACTGGATGCCACAAACAGGAATATCGCTATAAAGCACACACTTTTACGTTTGAACGTATCAATAAGGTAGCTGTTGAATGTTCCCGGAAGGAACATGGCCAGCCCGAAAACAGCAATGGCTGCTCCTGCTTCCGCATAACTGCAATACCAGTGCCGCACCATCCATAAAGGCAGCACAGGAAGCATCATGTATAGTGATGCATAAAGCAAAAAATTGGAAAGGGATAACAAAAACATATTCCCAGTCCACAGTTTTGCCTTTTCATACGGAAAGAAGAAGTCATCATACATATCAGCAAAAACTTTTAATATTGTTCGTCTTCGTTAGGGAAATCCCCTTTTTTCACATCATCCACATACTGCTGTATGGCTCCCGTCATAACTGTATGCAGATCGGCATAACGACGGAGGAAACGAGGACTGAAACCGTTGGTCATCCCCAGCATGTCCGATACTACCAGCACCTGCCCGTCTACCGCGCCACCGGCTCCGATACCGATAACGGGAATAGTCAGTTCCCTGGCCACACGCTCTGCCAGTGACGCAGGGATTTTCTCAAGTACCAGCGCAAAACACCCTGTCTCTTCCAGCAGATGTGCATCGCTCAACAACTTCTCGGCCTCTTCCTCGTCCTTGGCGCGTACAGTATAGGTTCCATATTTATTGATAGATTGCGGCATTAACCCCAAATGTCCCATGATGGGAATGCCGGCAGCAATGATTTTCTTTACCGCATCAATGATCTCCACGCCTCCTTCCAGTTTCAAAGCATCGGCGTGCGTAATCTTCATTACTTTGATCGCATTGGTCACCGCTTCGTATTCGGAAGTCTGGTAAGTGCCAAAAGGCAGATCCACCACAACAAGCGCGCGTTTCACCCCACGGACCACAGACTTTCCATGATAAATCATCTGATCAAGGGTGATAGGAAGTGTGGTCACATTTCCTGCCATGACATTCGAAGCGGAGTCGCCTACCAATATAACATCGATGCCTGCGCCATCTACAATCTGCGCTGTCGTGTAATCATAGGAGGTAAGCATAGAAATTTTCTCGCCTCTCTGCTTCATTTCCACCAAACGGTGGGTAGTTACTTTGCGTGTATCACCTGAAATATATCCTGCCATATTTACTTTAATTTATAAAAAACGGCTGCAAAGGTAGATGTTTTAGTTGACATTACCTCATCATATTCTTCATTTTTTCGAAACTGAATCCATTAAAGTCCTGAATAACAGCATTTGCCTTGTCGCGTATTTGCTCTTCAGAATTGGTGGTAGCCAGTCCTATCACAGTCATTCCGGCACGGTTCCCCGCCTCAAGTCCATGAAACGAGTCCTCGAAAACCACACAGTTCTCCGGCACGGTGTCAAAAACTGTCGCACCTAACAGAAAGCATTCGGGGTCAGGCTTGGAATGAGTAAACATTTCAGCAGTGAGGATACGGTCCACACTTTGCTTCAATTCCGGATGTGCTTTATATACGTTGCTCATCTTCATCTCATTTGAACTTGTGACTATAGCTATCTTTACCCCGTTTTCCCTCAATTCTTTCAGGAAAGCCTCTACGCCCGGGATATAATTATATAACATATTTTTTTCAAATTTGTTCAAATCTTCTGTAATTTCATGCTGCACCTCTTCCATTCCGGCAAAATAGTTGGCATAAATCTGTGTCAAGGTCTGTCCTTTTATCAACCGGCCGAATTCGGGAAGCTCCGGATGGTATTTCCGTCCTTGTTCATTCCAGAATATACTATACTGAGTCTCAGTATCCATTACCACTCCGTCAAAATCGAATAAAGCTGCTATGCTTTTTGTTGAATTCATATTACTTTTAGTTTGATTTAACGCCACAAAGGTCCGAATAATCCTCCATATTCCTAACTTTGCAAAGCTTAAAAATAACAAAAACGCGAATGAAAGAAAACAACCCGCACATACTGGGTACAGAAAAGGTCGGAAAGCTGCTTTTAGAGTACTCTATCCCTGCCATCATAGGGATGACACTGACATCACTGTACAATATTATTGATAGTGTATTTATCGGCCATGGTGTCGGCGCCATGGCCATATCGGGTTTGGCTATTTCTTTTCCGCTGATGAATCTGCTGGTGGCATTCTGTACACTGGTCGGGGTGGGTGGCGCTACCATTTCTTCTATCCGCCTGGGGCAGAAGGATACGGACGGTGCCGAGAAGGTGCTGGGAAACGTAACGGTGCTCTGTGTGATAAATTCTATTTTCTACGGAGGCATCACCCTGCTGTTTCTGGACCGGATTCTGTTCTTCTTCGGGGCAAGCCATGACACGTTGCCATACGCCCGCGACTTTATGCAGATTATATTAATAGGAAGTCCTGTCACCTATGTAATGATCGGACTGAATAATATCATGCGTGCCACCGGTTATCCCCGAAAGGCGATGCTGTCCTCCATGCTGACAGTGGGATGCAACATTATTCTGGCTCCTGTCTTTATTTTCTGGCTCGGTTGGGGAATCCGCGGAGCAGCCACGGCAACCATCCTTTCACAGTTTGCCGGCATGATATGGGTGCTGAGCCATTTCATGCAGGAAAAAAGTTATATCCGCTTCAAGAAAGGGATATTCAAATTAAGGAAACGGATCGTAGAGAATATCTTCAGTATAGGTATGTCGCCGTTCCTGATGAATGTCTGCGCTTCGGCCATTGTCATTATATTCAACAAGAGCCTGCTGCTCTACGGGGGCGATCTGGCTATCGGCGCATACGGCATATTAAACCGTCTGCTGATGCTGTTTGTAATGGTTATCATGGGGCTGACTATGGGAATGCAACCGATTGTGGGCTATAATCATGGCGCACACAAATTCGGCCGGGTGAAGCAGACTTTGAAATATTGCATGATTGCAGGGGGGTGCATCACTTCGTTGGGATTTGCTTTCAGCGAACTTTTCCCTAATTTGGTTGTTAATATGTTTACAGACGATAAAGAACTTACAGCATTGGCACGCACCGGGTTACAAATCGGAGTACTGATGTTTCCTTTCGTGGGAATACAAATTGTAATTTCCAGTTTCTTCCAATCTATCGGGAAAGCGAAAATTTCTATCTTCCTCTCCTTGTCCCGCCAACTGTTGTATTTATTACCCTGCCTGCTGTTACTACCTCATTGGTGGGGACTGAACGGTATCTGGCTCAGTATGCCTGTATCCGATCTGTTAGCGTTTATCACAGCCTGCCTGATGCTGGCACATCATATTAAAAAATTAAACAAGATCACAGAAGTATGATATTTAATGCAGAAAACATTCTCTTGATAGGTTCCATCCTATTATTCGTAAGTATTGTAGTGAGTAAGACCGGATACCGGTTCGGAATCCCTACGTTACTTGTTTTTTTATTGGTCGGCATGCTATTCGGAAGCGATGGTCTGGGACTCCAGTTCCATGATGCGGGCGAAGCCCAGTTCATCGGCATGATGGCCCTTAGCATCATTCTGTTCTCAGGGGGTATGGATACCAAATACTCGGATATCAAACCTGTATTGCCACAAGGCATACTGCTTTCCACCTTCGGTGTGTTGCTTACTACTATTTTCACCGGATTCTTTATTTATTGGATTTCCGGATTCTCGAATGTCAGCATTACCATGTCCCTGATGACGGCCATGCTGCTGGCGGCTACCATGTCCTCTACGGACTCTGCTTCCGTGTTCAACATCCTGCGCTCGCAAAGCATGAATCTGAAACATAACCTCCGACCGATGCTGGAACTGGAAAGCGGAAGTAATGACCCTATGGCGTATATGCTTACTATCGTCCTGATACAGTTCATCACGTCGGCAGGCATGGGGGCAGACGATATTCTGATTTCATTCCTGATTCAGTTTGCTGTGGGTGGCACATCAGGATTCCTGCTGGGAAAACTGGCGGTAGCAATCATCAACAAGATTGACTTGAAGAACCAGTCACTCTATCCTATCTTGCTGCTGAGCTTTATTTTCTTCACATTCACCATGACCGACCTGTGTAAAGGAAACGGCTATCTGGCTGTCTATATAGCAGGAATGATGGTGGGTAACGCACGCATTGTAAACCGTAAGGAGATCGCTACTTTTATGAGCGGCATGACCTGGCTCTTCCAAATTATCATGTTCCTGAGCCTGGGATTGCTGGTGAATCCCCATGAAATGTTGTCCATCGCCATACCGGCAACCTTGATCGGCATTTTCATGATTGTCCTCGCCCGCCCGCTCAGTGTCCTGCTCTGCCTCCTTCCCTTTAAAAAGATGAACATCAACTCACGGCTGTTTATTTCCTGGGTGGGATTGCGCGGAGCAGTACCTATCATATTCGCCACTTATCCGGTAGTAGCTGATGTGCCGGGATCTACTCAGATTTTCAATATCGTATTCTTCATTACCATATTGTCTTTAGTGGTTCAGGGAACGACCATTTCATGGATGGCCAAATTACTCCATCTGGATACCCCACTGGAAAAAACAGGAAATGATTTCGGAGTAGAGATACCGGAGGAAATCAATACAGACCTCCGCGATATCGTACTGACGGAAGAAATGCTGGCAAAAGGAAACAGACTAATGGATATGAACCTGCCTAAAGGTATGCTGGTGATGCTGATAAAAAGAGGAAACGAGTTCATGATTCCCAATGGCTCTCTGCAACTGCACGCCGGTGACAAGCTGCTGATTATCTCGGAAAGCAAAACGAAATAAAAAATTTGCCCATGTGCCCACGTGCTGCGCTATGGTCCCGCATGGCAATTGGCACATGGGCAAATTCGCACATTATTCAACTGAGCAACAGCATGATATTCAATGCGGAGACAATCACCGCAATGGTATAAAGCACAAATGAACTCCACCGGGAGTTGGCATATTTGCCCATCACCCGTTTGGAAGAGGTCAGTCCTACTTGCAGGAACACCGTGAAAGGCAGCTGGATACTCAGAATCATCTGAGAAATGATAAGTCCGTAAAAGGGATTCTCAATAAAGAAGATAAGAACCAATGCTATCCCCAAAGAAATCAAAATACCGACCTTAGAGTGGATATCCTTGATATGATAAGACTCACCGAAAATACCTGCAAAGATAGAACCTGCCGCCATACCACTGGTTATGGTGGAGGAAATCCCCGCCATCAGCAATGCCAAAGCAAAGATGATTCCGGCATGGCTGCCCAGCAACGGGTCAAGCAACGACTTCGCCTGCTGCAACTCTTCCACCGGAGTCGGGGTACGGAAGAAAGTAGCGGCTGCCAGTAAGATCATGGCACTATTGATGGCCCATCCTACAATCATGGAGAACAAAGTATCATAGAATTCATATTTCAATACTTTACGAATGGAGCTCTCGTCCTGCTTGTTGTACTCGTGGCTCTGTATCACCTCTGAATGCAAGAAAAGGTTATGCGGCATAACCACTGCCCCAAGTACGCTCATGATAATCAGCATACTGCCCTGGGGTATCTCAGGAACCACCCAGGAACGGACTGCCACAGGCCAGTCAATATCTACCAAAAACAACTCATACAGAAACGAAAGGCCGATTACGGATACAAAAGCAATGATGGCTCTTTCTATCTTTTTATATGAATTGGAAAAAAGCATAATGACGACAAACATCGTAGTAAGGACAGATCCCCAGGCAATGGGAATTTCCAAAAGCATCTGCAAGGCAATGGCTCCTCCCAGTATCTCCGCCAGCGAAGTGGATATGGAGGCCAGCACCGCGCTGCCCAAAATGGGACGGGATATCCACTTGGGACAATACTGCGTGGCTGCTTCACTCAGGCACAATCCCGTCACAATGCCCAGGTGGGCCACATTGTGCTGCAACACAATCAACATAATGGTAGACAAGGTCACCACCCACAACAACGCGTAACCAAATTCGGAACCGGCCGCAAAATTCGAGGCCCAGTTTCCCGGATCAATAAAACCTACAGTAACCAGTAATCCGGGACCAATATATTTAAAGAAATCAAGACCACCCAGATAACGCTTGTGGTCTGTACGTTTTAATTCATCTATAATGCGAGACATGTTTTACTTTTTTTGTTTGCACAAACTTACTAATAAAAAACAAAAATCCATTTGCTTTGTTCAAACTTATAGTTTACTTTCGCTTCAAAATACCGATTTATAATGAAAAGAGAAACAGTTATAATAGCGGCCCTAGGCATCCTTACTTTGGCAGGATGTAATAATAACCACCGTTCACAAGTCCGTAAATTCAAACAGACAGCCGAAAAGACCAACCGGTCCTGCCCCACACGCATGAACGAAACGATTACACTGGACAGCACCTGTTATAATGAGAAAGATAATAGTGTGAGCTATTTCTACAGTGTTACAGGAGAACTGGACAACGCCACTTATATGAACACCCATTATGCCGCCTTTAAACAAGCCCTGCAGGATGCAGTAGACAACTCGGTGGAAATGGAGGAATACCGGAAATTCGGTACTTCCATCCGCTATATCTATTATTCGGGATCAAGTAAAAGGCAACTGGCTGCATTCTCCTTCAATTCCCCCAAATAGATTCCGTTTCAGCCCATCCGGATGCATGATACCACGCTATGGAAGACTTGAAATAATTGTTCCAAAGCAAATATTTGGGAGTGGTGAATGAATTGGGGATATACATACCCATTCCACTGTAGTTATCCCCATCTATTCTGTACAAGGATGAGGTGGGATCATGAGTATAACCTGTATAAACGACCGTCTTCTTTAATTGTTGCGTAAAATCGTCCGGAGCCATTCCTCCACACAATTTTTCAATAAACTGTAACATATCATAGGCATATCCTTTGAAGTTGCTGCTGCCTTTGCCATATTGCTGCAAATCAGCTGTATCCACGTTCTTCAGGCTATCCTGATTGGACAAAATCACACTTCTGACCGCTTCCGCCAAGCCTTCCATCTGATTGCAATCCACTGCCGAAATGGTTCCCCAACCATTATAGTTATAATAATCTATATAATCTTTACAGATTGGCCCCAAATAATCCTTGATCGCATTTTCATACAAATAAGGCATCACACTTGCATAAGGAAATCCGGCTGCCGGTATATCAAGTACAGAAGCGATACAGTATCTGGCAGCATCCTTCAGCTCATAATACACCTCGGCACACCCCATCATACACGCATCAAACAAGACAAAATCAAACTTTTGAGGATTTACCGTACGCAACACTTCCGCCCATTCCGGTATCAACGCTGTGTCACTGGAATACCGCCCGCCATCTTGTCCTATAGAACGGGTGCCGGTAATAGTGGGCAACCATCCCGAACCGTGAGATCCAAAGATTATTCCATAACTTTCCGACGGGTAAGCACTCATCATATCACCTATCACTGTCTGCATGACGGTTTTCTCCGTCGATGTCTGAGGGGGATATTTTTTTCTGATGTTACCAATACCAATCAAATCATAGATAGATGTATTCTTATCAGCCATCATTGCATCTATCGTTCCTTTAGACAGGCTGTTGATACCCCCCTGACCATTGGTTACATATTCTACGATACAAGGCTCCGGCCAACTGATATCCGAAGCCTCACCATCCCAATATACCAATAAAGCAGCCGAATCCTTCATAGCCTGAAGTCCTTGCATCATCGTCTGAATATTATTACGCAAACTGGAATTCAAACTGTTATCCGCCCAAAAGAATGCCAGAACCGTTCTTCCGGCATGTTGCTGAGGAATCACGATTGTTTCCTTCTCACAAGAGAAGAAAAAGCAGGCTGCCAAGAATAGAAATAGAATCTTTTTCATAAGAAAAGGATTACTCTTCCGGTTTCTTGAACTTGAACGCATTGGGGTTCACTTCGCGAATCAGCAAGGTCTTTCCTTTTTGATACTTGGTCTTCATCTTGTTGATGGTCTTCTGCAGTTTCTTTCTGCTGTTCGAGAAATAAACAAAGCAAGTACGGTTCGTCAGCCCTTCCTCGTTTTCCAGATAATTTTTCAGCTGATAACTGTATTGTGAGCGTTCCGGCAACATCTTATTCTTATCCAGACTCACACTGTCCAGCAACTGGATTTCCGTGAAATAAACCAATGAATCTGTAAACGATGCGGATACGCCTACTATATAAACAGATTTACTTCCTTTCAATGAGAATGCCGAGCATACCGTCAGTACCAATAATAAAGAGCACAGAATCTTTATGGATTTCATAATTCTAATTTTATAATTTTATTAGAGGACAAAAGTAGTTATTTACGGACAAATACGAAAAAGTAATAGATTAATTAACTATAATAATTTGCTGATGTGCCCATTACCATGCGGCACATAGCGCAACCGATAGGCATTATTGGTATATTATGAACAAAAACACAAGACGGAAACAACCTTCCATCTTGTGCTTTGTTTTCTTTTCGGAAACCGAATCTTTCTTACCCTAAATAAGACTTAAGCAGCTTGCTACGCGAATTTTGTCTCAATCTTCTAATGGCTTTCTCTTTAATCTGGCGTACGCGCTCACGAGTGAGGCCGA
>OKWR01001003.1_pt1 | contig 21927 bp, 20 predicted proteins | sample 1607101 | NCBI WGS metagenome assembly OKWR01 (sample SAMN04414076, study PRJEB24778) | human gut metagenome | material: faecal | host: Homo sapiens
TTTTCGTGCAAGCACGGAATCTGAACTCAGAAGGGTACGAGTGAACTGTAACAAAAAAATATCTGGATTTCAGCATACTGCATTCTATCCGTTTCGTCAAGCTCTGACCTTCGTTCCTTTGGAATCCCTGTGCGCAAGCTTCAGCTGATTCAGAACAAGTGTTCTGCTTTTATATTCCACACTCGTCTCATCGCCCGGCCTCGTATAAAATACCGCTTCAATCTCATCGCCATCCGACAGCTTCATCCCACGCACGCCAACCGCGTTTTTCTTTTTCTCCGGGATTTCTTCCACCTCGAAGCGCAGGAAAAATCCGTCCTTTGACTGCAAAATAATGTATTTCTGATCCTGATAAACACAGACATTCGCTACCTCGTCGCCCTCCTGCAGCTTTGTCGCCGCCACGGTACGCTTCATCACGTCGAACTCGCCGCCGTCTACCATCTTTGTCATACCCTGTTTTGTCACAAACAGCAGACGGTAGAGATTCAAGTCACTCTGACCGACCGCCAACAGGAGCTGTTCCCTGGTCGAATCGAAATTGCTCACGTTGTCGAGCGGAATTGCCTTATCGCGGAACTTGCCAAAGGGCAGATCGGACACCTTGACCGTATAAAGCTGTCCGGTATTGGTAAACAGACAGATCCTGCCGGTATTCTTTACCAGAAATACAAAACGGTTTTCCGCAAACGCCGCTTCCTGATTGCGTTCGAACGTCGCAACATCTACGCATCTGGTATAACCGAACCGGTCAATCAGGCAGTAAGCCGGCGCTTCCTCAATTTTTTTCTCTTCAAAAACAACTTCCTCACAGTTATCGATCACCGTGCGGCGCTTCTGCGAATATTCTTTCTTGAGCGCATCCAGCTCATTGATGATGACCTGCGCCATTGCGCTTTTCCGTTCCAAAATATCCTCATACCGGTAAATATTTGCAATTGTCTCTTCGTGCTCTTTGATCAGGGCCTCAATTTCCAGACCGATCAGCTTATACAGACGCATATCCAGAATCGCATTCGCCTGATTTTCCGTAAAGCAAAGCTGCGCCGCCATCACGGAAGCCTGTTTTGTTTTAAATTTGATTCCCTCCGTCACGCCGTCCACCAGGCACGCCTTTGCCATCGTCCGGTCGCGTGAACCGCGCAAAATCTCGATAATTAAATCGATCACGTTGCAGGCTTTGATCAGGCCTTCCTGAATCTCGCGTTTTTCCTGCTCTTTTGCCAGCAATCTCTCATATTTGCGGCGGTTGATTTCAAACTGGAAATCGGTATTTGCCTTGATGATCTGTTTTAAACCGAGCGTTTCGGGACGTCCGTCGGAAATTGCGAGCATGTTCACGCCAAAGGTATCTTCCAGACGTGTCTTTTTATACAGCATACTGATAAAATGATCGACGTCCGCATCTTTTTTGAGTTCGATCACAATCCGGATGCCCTCTTTGGACGACTGGTTTGAAATATCCACAATATCCGTCGTCTTTTTGCTCTCCGCAAGCGCTGCGACGTCCGACAGGAACTTACCGATGTTCGCGCCGATCATCGTATAGGGAATCTCCGTGATGACAACGTTTGTCCTGCCGTTTTTGCCTTTTTCCGTCTCCACCTTGCCGCGCAGCTTGATTTTGCCTGCGCCGGTTTCATAGATGGAAAGCAGCTCGTCTTTGTTCGTCACGATACCGCCGGTCGGGAAGTCCGGTCCCTGCATGTAGCGCATCAGCTCTGCGGTCGTGATGTTTTCATCCAGCATATATGCCTTTACCGCATCGATGACCTCGCTGAGGTTGTGCGGCGGAATGCTCGTCGCCATGCCGACTGCAATACCCTCAGAGCCGTTGACCAAAAGGTTCGGGATGCGGCAGGGCAGAACGGACGGCTCCTTTTCCGTCTCATCAAAGTTCGGGATAAAGTCCACGACATCCTTATCCAGATCTTCCAAAAAGGCGTCCTGCGTCAGCTTTTCCAGGCGCGCCTCCGTATATCGCATCGCAGCCGCACCGTCACCCTCAATATTGCCGAAATTGCCGTGTCCATCGATTAACGGCTGTCCCTTTTTAAATTCCTGCGCCATAACGACCAGTGCTTCGTAGATCGAGCTGTCGCCGTGCGGATGATATTTACCCATCGTATCACCGACGATACGCGCGCTCTTTCGGTACGGTCTGTCATAGCGGATTCCAAGCTCGTACATATCGTAAAGCACGCGGCGCTGTACCGGCTTTAAGCCGTCCCGCACGTCCGGCAGGGCACGCGCCACGATAACGCTCATCGCATAATCGATATAAGATTTCTGCATCAGCTCGGAATATTCCGTTTTTATAATTCTGTTGTTATCTTCCATTTTTTCTGCTCATTTCTGCGCACGCCTTTTGCGCATGTCGAGTTTGTGTCAAGTGCACGCAGACACAAATCTCGCAATTGAAAAATTTCATTTTTCAATTTTTCTTCCTTATGTCAGCTATCTGCCCGGTCAGATATCCAGTTCTGCATCTGTCGCATTGCGGTAAATAAACGCGCGGCGCGGCGGAACCTCGGTTCCCATCAGCATTTCCGTCACTTCAGACGCCATTCTGGCGTCCTCGATCTCCACAAGCTTCAACATTCTCGTCTCCGGATCCAGCGTCGTCTCCCACAGCTGCTGGGCATCCATTTCGCCCAGACCTTTGTAGCGCTGCAGATGGAACGATCCCTTATGACGTTTGCGGTAGCGCTCCAGTGCCTTGTCATCGTAAAGATATTCCTCTGCACCCCTGGACGGCATCGCCTTATACAGCGGCGGCATTGCGATATAAACGTGTCCTTCGAAAATCAGCTCCGGCATGAACCGGTAAAACAGCGTCAGAAGCAGAGTGGAAATGTGCGCGCCGTCCACATCGGCATCTGCCATGATGATGATCTTGTCATAACGCAGCTTCGTGATATCGAAATCGTTGCCGTAGCCTTCCGAAAAACCGCATCCGAACGCATTGATCATCGTCTTGATCTCAGCGTTTGCCAGCACCTTGTCGATGCTCGCCTTTTCTACATTCAGAATCTTACCGCGGATCGGCAGAATCGCCTGATACATCCGGTTTCTCGCCATCTTGGCGGAGCCGCCCGCAGAATCTCCCTCTACGATAAAAATTTCACATTTCGATGCGTCCTTCGACTCGCAATTTGCCAGCTTTCCGTTGGAATCAAACGAAAACTTCTGCTTCGTCAGCATATTCGTCTTGGCGCGCTCCTCTGTTTTGCGGATTTTGGCCGCCTTTTCCGCGCAGCCGATGACAGCTTTTAACGTCTCTAAGTTTCTGTCAAAAAATCTGGTCAGCTCTTCGCCCACGACCTTTGCCACAACCTTCGCCGCATCCTGATTGTCCAGCTTAGTCTTTGTTTGTCCTTCAAACCGCGGATCGGGATGCTTGATCGAAATGACCGCCGTCATGCCGTTTCGCACGTCCGGACCGGTGAAGTTCTGGTCTTTTTCCTTTAAAATATTGAGCTCCCGCGCGTAGCTGTTGATGATCGTCGTAAACTGCGTCTTGAAGCCGGTCAAATGCGTGCCGCCCTCCGCATTGTAGATGTTATTGCAGAATCCCAGCACATTTTCGTGGAACTCGTTGATATACTGAAACGCACCCTCGACAGAGATTCCGTCGCTTTCGCCCTGAAATGAGATGACGTCCGTCACCGCCTCGCAGGACTTGTTCATATCCTTAATAAATCCGACAATACCCTCCGGCTCGTGATAGTCCAAAATCTCCGGCTCTGTCCCTCTGCAATCCTCGAAGTGAATTGTCAACGCAGGGTTTAAGTACGCCGTCTCGTGCAGGCGGCTTTTGATATCGTCCTCTTTAAATCTGGTTTTATCAAAAATCGTATCGTCCGGCAGGAACGAAATCGTCGTTCCGGTCTCTCTTGTACGTCCAACGACCGGCAGCAGTCCATTGACCAGTTCGGTCGTTGGATTGCCGTACTCATAAGTGTCCTCGTAGACATTTTTTCCGTCCTTTACACGCACTGTCAGATGCTTCGAAAGCGCATTGACGACGGAGGAGCCGACGCCGTGCAGACCGCCGCTGGTCTTATAGGCGTTGTTGTCAAACTTACCGCCTGCATGCAGGGTCGTGAAAACCAGACGCTCCGCACTGATTCCTTTTTCATGCATCCCGACTGGGATACCGCGTCCGTTGTCCGAAACGGTCGTTGAACCATCTTTTTCCAGAATTACGGTGATTTTGCTGCAGTAGCCAGCCAGATGCTCGTCCACAGCATTATCCACGATTTCATAAATCAGGTGGTTCAAGCCCTTCGTGGAAACGCTGCCGATATACATGCCCGGTCGTTTCCGCACTGCCTCCAGTCCCTCCAGCACCGTAATGCTGGAAGCGTCATAGGTTGTATTTTGTGCCATCTATCTGATCCTTTCTTTCCGATTCCGAACTGCCCAAATTTCTATCGTAAAAAAATGTGCCTTGGCACATTCCCGCGCCGAGGGCGCATCCTCGCGGAGCGTTTTTATCGTATAGAAACGAAGTTTCCTATACGATGAAAAACTCAGTTCACGGATCGCCCGCGAACTGTAAAAGTCGAATTACTTTCGAGAGTATAACACATATGTTCGATTTTGGGAAGTCCCGCTGCGATTTTTGCGCCACGTTTCCAAACAGCTGCTACATCGTTCCCATTGCCCGGGCCGCCAGCCACAACAAAAGCAGATGCAACGGATAAAATCCGTAGAAGAACCATTTCAAAACCTGCCGTCCTTTTTTCGCCCGCTCCCCATTGTATCCATATAAAATGCACAGTCCCGCCAGCGCCGGACCTGTCATTGAGAACAAAACGCGCACTGCGCCTTCCGGAACCCCAAAAACGCCCTCCGTCTGCGCCACAGACGCTGCTTCGTTGATTCCGACAACCGCTGTCACGAACAGAAAGGCTTTCTGCAGTTTTTTCCGTTCCTGCCCCGCCCGGTCAAACAACAGCGTAAACGCCGGGGCGAGCGCAGACCAGTCTGAAAATACCGATAAAAAAAACAGCCCTGCGATCTGCAGCTGCCCTTTTCCCCGCCGGAACGCTTCTCCATGGAACACGCACAGGATCAGAAAGCTAAACAACAGGGAAAACATCATATTCAAGACTGCCGCCTCTCTGTTAAATGCCAGAAAATAGGGCACCTGGGACACCAGCGCAAATACAAACAGCCGTTTTGCATACGCACGTCTGGACGAGGTTTTATAAAACCCCTCCACCAGAAAATAACACATCACCGGCGCAGTAAAATAGCCGATTCCTTTCAAAAATTCCGCCGGATATGTCCCCGCTGTCAGAAAAACATGGCTGAAATGATTGAAAAACATCGTCAGCATCGCGATCATCTTGATCGCGTCGCGGGTCATCCCCCGGCTTTTGATTTCCTGCATTTCATTCTCCCTTTTCTCAGATACGAAACCGCACAGCTGCAAAGCCTGCGCCGACTTTGCACGCCCTGCGGTCAGATCGTCCGATAGTCGATCGATTTTTCAAATAATCCGAATTCCTTTTCCGGAAGCACCACGTCCCCGGAAAGCACCTGATCTGCCAGCTCTCCTGCAAGCATCAGCACATCGGAATCCTGATAAATATCGCCTAATCCAAAATCCAGGTCACCGCTTTGGCGGATGCCGAAAAGATCCCCCGGCCCCCGCAGCTTTAAATCCTCATTGGCAATAAAAAATCCGTCGTTGGAGTGATTTAATACATCGAGACGTTTATTTTTTGCACCGCTTCCATCCCCGGTCATAAAAATGCAGAAGCTCTGCGCATGACCTCTTCCGACACGTCCCCGCAGCTGATGCAGCTGTGCGAGTCCGAAGCGCTCTGCATTTTCCACAAGCATTACTGTTGCATTGGGAACATTAATCCCAACCTCGATAACCGTCGTCGATACAAGGACATCGATCTGCCCGGCTCCGAATGCGTCCATAATTTCCTGCTTCTGTGCTGCCTTCATTTTTCCATGCAAAGCAGCCACCCGAATCGAGCTATTCAGGGCAGCTTTTAATTTTTCCGTATAATCCGTGACATTTTCCAGTCCGTCTGCGGAATCCTCTCCGGCTTCTACCATCGGACAGATTACATAGACCTGATGCCCTGCCTCCACCTGCGCTTCGAGAAAGGCATAGGCTTTTTTGCGGAAGGACGGATCTACGACGCAGTTTTTAATCGGCAGACGGTTTTTTGGCATCTCGTCCAGCACAGACACTTCCAGATCGCCATATAATACGATCGCCAGCGTCCGCGGAATCGGTGTCGCGCTCATGACGAGCACATGTACGCCCTCCCCCTTATTTGCCAGGCATTCTCTCTGCCTTACGCCAAACCGATGCTGTTCATCTGTCACTACCAATGCAAGATCGCGATACTCCACTTTGTCCTGAATCAGCGCATGTGTCCCGATAATCACGTCCGCATCCCCGGATTTGATCCGTGCATACGCCTCTTTTTTCTGCTTTGCCGTCATGGAACCGGTCAGCAGGATCGGCTTTGTACACAGTCCGTACTTCTCCGTCATCTCTGTCAGTGCTTCAAAGTGCTGTACCGCCAGGACTTCTGTCGGCGCCATCAGACACCCCTGCCTGCTGTTTGCACTGCACACCAAAAGCGCCAGAAAAGCAAGGATTGTTTTACCGCTTCCCACGTCCCCCTGAACCAGTCGGTTCATCGCCATATGTCCTGTCAGGTCTGCTTCGATCTGCTTCCAAACCCTCTGCTGGGCTCCGGTCAGCTGATACGGAAGCGCTGCAATCAGGCGGTCCGTATCCTCTGTCGGCTGCAGCGGCCGATCGATTAACAGCCCTGCATTCTCTTTTTTCTGACGCTTGATCTGAATCAGGAAGGCTAAAAATTCATCAAAGACCAGACGTCTTCTGGCTATCACAACATCCTCCTGACTTCCTGGAAAATGGATTTTTTCCATTGCTTCCCGGAATCCGATCAGACGGTATCTGCTCCGTATTTCTTCCGGAAGATAATCCGGCAGCTCCAGCTCCTCCAGCGCCTGCCGCACACATTTGGAGATCATATGGTTGGTCAGTCCGCTCGTCAGCGCATATTTGGGCTGCCATGTCCCGGCAAGGGTTTCATAATCGCCCTGCGAAAACACACGCGGCTGTTCCATGAAAAGCATCCCGCCTGTGCCTGCCTGTACCATGCCGCGAAACACATGCCAGCTGCCGCCCGGAAGCGCTTTTTTCAGATACGGCATCCGAAACCAGGTCAGCTTCATTCGCCCGGAGGCATCTCCTGCCTGCGCATGTGTGATGACCATTCCTTTTGCCCGCACCATCGACGGCGTACCGACAATACAGGCTTTTACCGACTGTACTTTGCCGGTGCACAGCTCTCCAACCGGAAGCGCCTCCTCATAATGATCATAGCCTCTCGGAAAATAAGAAATCAGATCCTTTATCGTTTCAATATGAAGTTTCGAAAAAAGCGCAGTGGTCTTCACCCCTACGCCTTTTATCTCTGTAATCAAATGACTGGCTTCCATTATGCCTCACTCTGCAGAAACAATATAGTAGTAAATCGGCTGTCCGCCATACTGCAGCTCTACATCACACGCCGGATATTTCTCCGCCACCTTGTCGCGAAGCGCTGCAGCGTCTTCCTCTTTGGTCTCCTGACCATAATAGATGCTGATCAGCTCCATATCCTCATCCATCATGCTATCGATCATGTCTTTCGTAACTGTTTCGATCGCCTGTCCGACTGCAAGGATCCCTGCATCTCCGATCCCCATATAATCGCCCTGATGGATTTCATGATCGTCGATCACCGTATCTCTGACTGCATAGGTTACTTCACCGGTGCGAACGGTTTCGATCGCTTCTGTCATCGCCGCTTCATTTTCTTCCGGACTCAGATCCGGTACATAGTTGATCACTGCGGTAATGCCCTGTGCGATTGTCTTGGTAGGAATGACAACGATCTTCTTGTCCTCCGTCATATATTTTGCCTGGTTTGCAGCCAGAATGATATTTTTATTATTAGGGAGAACGTAAACGGTTTCTGCGTTTACTTTTTCAATGGCATTCAGCACATCCTCGGTGCTCGGGTTCATCGTCTGACCACCCTCGATGATATAGTCTACGCCAAGGTCTTTTAAGATCGCATTAATCCCTTCGCCTACAGAAACCGCGATAAATGCCGCTGCCTTTTTCTCAGCCGGTGCTGCAGCTGCAGCCTCCTGCTGCTCCTTCTGTGCCATCTTCACAACCTTTTCATGGTGCTCCAGGCGCATGTTGTCGATCTTCATATTGGAAAGTGCACCATACTTTAATGCCTTCTGGATCGCAAGACCCGGGTCATTGGTATGCACGTGTACCTTAACCACATCGTCATCTGCCACAACTACGATCGAATCGCCGATGGATTCCAGATATGCCTTAAAGTCCATCTCCTGCTTGATGTTAAAGGTCTTGGAAAGCATGATGATAAACTCTGTACAATAACCGAATTTGATATCGCTCTCTTCCAAAACATTTTCCTGGCTGCCTGCAAACGGAGCCCCTGCAGGAGCTGCGGTCTCTGTTACCGTCCAGTCGATCTCTTTGCCTAAAAACGCTTCATAAGCGCCCTTTAATACCTGCATCAGACCCTGTCCGCCGGAATCCACAACGCCAGCCTGTTTTAAAACAGGCAGCATCTCCGGAGTCTGGCTCAGCACATAATCTGCGCGCTCAATGATATCACCGATATATTTTTCCAGGTCGGTTTCCCCTGCATCTGCCAGCTCACGAGCCTTTAAAGAAGCACTCTTGGCAACGGTCAGGATCGTGCCTTCCTTCGGCTTCATAACTGCTTTGTATGCAGTCTCTACCGCTTTCTCACAAGCTTCTGCAAGCAACGGAATATCGATCGTATCATAATCGCGGATCGCTTTAGTGAAGCCTCTGAACAGCTGCGATAAAATGACGCCTGAGTTGCCTCTGGCGCCTCTTAAGGAACCGGATGAAATCGCCTTTGCCAGGGATTTCATATCCAGGTCATTGTTTGCATTCATCGCTGCAACGTCTTTTGCCGCAGACATAATGGTCAGTGTCATGTTCGTACCTGTATCACCATCTGGAACAGGGAACACGTTTAATTCATTGATCCACTCTTTCTTACTCTCCAGATTCTTAGCACCTGCTAAGAACATCTTTGCAAGCATCTTAGCGTCGATCGTATTTACAGCCACAGTTAAGTCCTCCTTAATCAATCACTCGCACACCTTCTACAAAGATGTTGATTTTCTCTATCTCAATTCCGGTAAATTCCTCTACCTTATATTTTACATTGCTGATCAGATTGTCCGATACCGCAAGAATGCTCACCCCGTATGCCACGATAACGTGGAAGTCCAGTGTCAGTTTATTATTATTCAGTGTAACTGCAATGCCCTTGGTAATGCTGTCGCTCTTCAACAGCTTGACAAGACCGCCCTTCACTGTAGCGCCCATGCCAACGATGCCGAAACACTCCATCGCCACTGTTCCCGCATATTGACCAATCACTTCATTATCAATCGTAATATTGCCCATATGGGTCGTCATAGAAGAACCCTTCATGTGATAACCTCCTTTTTCCATGAAAATCTAAGGCTATTATAACCGCTTTCCTGCAAAAAGGGAATAACCATTTTAATTTTTTAAAAATTTGATGATTTTTTACTTGCCAAATGTATTTAATTCTGTTATCATACTGATGTTGTCAGTCAAACGACGAATATAGTTTGAGGAGGTGCAATCATGGCAAAATGCGATATTTGTGGCAAAGGCGCTCATTTCGGTAACAACGTAAGCCATTCCCATAGAAGATCCAACCGTATCTGGAATTCCAACGTCAGAAGCGTTAAATGTAAAGTCAACGGTGGTGCACGGAGAATGCACGTTTGCACAAGCTGCTTGAAGTCCGGCAGGGTTGAAAGAGCTTAATTGAATCAGAAACATTGAAAAGCTACTCTGGTAAAGAGTAGCTTTTTTGTCATGGCGACGAGGAAAAGGACAGACCTGCGAAGCAGGGATGTTCCTGCAAAAAAGAGCCTGAGCAAAAGCCGTTCTTTGGTTTTTGCTCAGGCTCTTTTTTTGTAGCAACAATAGAATGCACGCTCTGCGAGCATTCTATTGTCATGAATTACAGTTGCCGCTCTGCGGCGGTCTGTCCTTTTCCGACTGCTGATCATCCACCGGCCCCGGAAAAAACATTCCGGGGCCGGTGGATGATCTCTCTGCACTCCCCTCTCTTCAATCTCTTCGCACTCTTCCATTCCGGTCGAATCTCTTTTTCAGTTCCCGCTCTGTCACAACAATCGTTCCAATGATAACGACGCACTGCAGTGTACACACAATTCCCCCAACATTCCCTACGCAGTTGTTCCCTTTTCCGAAAACACACGCCAAAACAATTACCGTAACCGGAATCATTACAAGCCCGCTGACATACCAGAGCTTTCCGCAGCAGCGATGCGCGTATTTCCAGGTCTCTTTATTTTTCATGGACATCGCTGTCCGGTATCCATACATCGCATTGATCTCCTTCGGAGGCTTTTTCTGAAATCTTTTTCCAATAAAAACCATCGTAACCGGAATCAGCAGATCCATCACCAGCATAAAAATCCAAAAGCCCATAGTGCCTCTCTTTCCCTGTGAAAAAATCACTTCACAAAAATGCTGTCATCTCCATATCTGCCGATATGGGACGGCTTTTTCGGCGAATAATAAAGCTTCCCCAGCACTTCTTCCGGATTCGAATCCGTCAGATAACGTCCATACAGGGTTTTTGCAAACTCCGTACCGGTCAGCATGTCCAGCGTGTCCGTATAGGTGACGCCATCCACCTGATACTCAACCGTCACAACATAGATCGAATCTGTATCCACGGTTTCCGTCGCCGCAGAATAAGACGTTGTCGTACTTTTTTCTATTTTAATAATTTTGTACTCAGATGGATCGATTTCAGCCGTATAGGTGTGTTTCCGGTAACGATCGACAGCTGCGATAATGACCACCGTTACCAGTACGCCAATCAGGCAGACCGTAAGCACAGCAATCAGAGCTTCCCTGTTTTTCTCGTTTTGCCTGGAGTTCACACCCCGTTTTCTATTGTCAGAATTTCCCAATCCGTACCTCCCACTCAAAATCCGTTCGGTACATCCATCCCGATCACATAATTGTAACTGTAGGTATGGACATAAAGCTTCCCATCCTGTTCTATGATCAGATCCGGTGCCTTTTTTAAGGACAGCCGATCGATCACTTCTCCTGTGTTGCGATTGATCTGATACAGATAATCCGGTTCCGCCGTAAAGCCATAGCCGCACAGAATAACATCCCCTTTGACTACAAAATTCATGGAATTATAGGTCTGGTCTGCACTTCTCCACAGCAGCTTATCGTTTTCCAGATCATAGGCAAACATAAAACAGGTATTGGATTGCGCGTATCCGTTTCTCACGCTGGCTCCGTAAAAAATCCCATCCTCCAGATATGCATTGTTGCCGTTAATATACCACTGATCCGTCGGATAATCCAGCACATAGATGCAATTTCCCGTACCGGTTTCGTAAATATAGAGCTCGTCGTCCACCCACTGGTACTGGTAATGATCGTCATAAAAGCTGTTCCAGTCCGTGCCGATCATCGGAAGTGACAAATTTTCGCTGTCATACCAGTCGTTTGCCCAGCTGACTCCGTTTTCCTCTTCCGATAGAATGGTCAACCCGATCGGATCCACCGCATCGCCGTCCGCAAGTATCTCGCCCATTGTGGATATGTCCAGGGTTAGATATTTCGGTTCTGTCGTGTTATCCACAGCTGCTTCGGTTTCCGGCTCCTGCGCAGTCGTTTTCGTATTTTGCGTCTCGCCCGTTTCTGAAACAGTGTCTTTTGCATCTGTATCCTCTGTATCTGGCATGGCGCTTTCGTTTTTCATCCCAATGCTTTCTGCTATTTCAGTTTTTGTCTCTGCTCCCTGACCGCAGCCCGCCAATACCAGGCACAGCGCCAGAAAAAGTGCGCCTTTTCGTTTGTTCCTCATGTTGTCCTCCTCAAATTGTCATTCTATTGCGAGCATCTTTATGACGTATTCCGTCGTCCCCGCTTCCAGACGCCTTTGCCCGGAAAGAGAAAAGCCGTGGGCTTCATAAAACCGGATCGCGCGTTCATTTTTCTCAAGCACCCACAGATGGTCTGCCCGATGCTCCTGCTTGGCGTACTCCATCAGCGCCGCGCCGATTCCCTGATTCTGAAAAAAATGATCCACATAAAACTCTGCGATTTCCGTCTGTTCCAGATGAATCAGTCCTTTCACAATTCCATCGTCATACACAAAAATATGATCCAGGATTTCCGGCTGCGCATACTCTTTTGCAACATCCAGTACTTGAAGCACATGAAAAGAATAGTCGTCGTTTTTAAAAATCGATCGATAATTCATTCGCTTATCAAATACGAGGATTTCTGCAATTCTTGAAAGATCTTTCTTTTCCGCTTTTCGAATCATTCTTTCTCCTATGGTTTTAAAGGCTTTCCAGAAACCTGTCCACTTCCCGGTTAAATTCCTCCGAGCGCTTATTTGCAACAAAATGATCCCCCTCGATGATCGCCAGACGGGCATTCGGGATATTTTCCGCAATTTTTCTCGTGTGGTCTTCCCGGATCATGTCTTTTGTCCCGCAGATTACGAGGGTCGGTGCGGTAATCTGTGCAAGCTCTGCCGGTTCAATATTCGGATCGTTTACCATCAGACCCAGCAGCTCTGCATTTTTGTTCGCCTCCGCCGATCTTTTGGCAAAATACTTTGCAATTTTATAGCCGATTTCGATCGGAAGCTGCGTCGAACGCTTTACGCCTTTCGCATCCAAATTTCCTCCGTTTAAAATCAGCGCTGTCACCATATCCGGATGCTTCATTGCAAACCGCATGGCGATATTCGCGCCATCCGAAAAGCCAAGAATCACAGCTTTCGGAATCTGGTGATTTTTCATAAAATCATATAAATCACACGAAAACTGCCTGATCGTAAAGGGACTTGTCCCCCGGGGAGATTTTCCATGTCCTCTCGTATCCGGCGCGATCACCCGATACCGGTCGCAAAAATGTTCAATCTGATGTTTAAAATAAGAACTGTCTTCTCCATTTCCATGTAAAAGAACAAACGGTTCTCCGTTTCCTTTTTCTCTGTAAAATGATGTAATATCCATCTTTCCTCTAATATCCCAGTGCTTCGCATTCTGCAGCAACATTCAAACGCCCGACTGACGTTTTTTGCCAAAATCGGTCATTGATCGCAGCTTAAAATCAGATAGCTGACCGCCAGCAAGATCAGTGCAAACACAACGCCCAAAAAGCGATACCGAAAGCACAGCATCAAAAACATTCCCATCGCTGTCCAGAATATTGCAAACGCAACCAGTCGGATCATAAACGCATCAATCCCTGCAAAATATCTTATATTATTTAGTCTATGCACGGGCTGGCGTTCTTTGATTAAAAATCTGCGCAAGCATCAACGGCTTAGTCCTTTCGCAGTCCGGCTGCCTGCATAATTGCCTCAACCGGCTCCACAGGCTCGCTTCCCCAGAAAATCTCCGTATCCGCGCATCCCGCAGTATCCAGCAGTTCCCGCGCATCTTCTTTTAAGAGCCTTTGATAAGCGTCGTCTACCATTTCCAGCTTTAACAGAGCTTCCTCCCTGTCACTGTCCGTTTGCTCCGAAAGCCATGCAGAAGCCGCCTCCCGGATTTCTTCCGGATCCAGACCGGTATGTTCGCCCCACTCCAACAGCTTTACTGCTGCCTGCACCGCTATCAGAGACGAACCCGATGTCCCAATCTGAACCTTAGAATTGATTTCATCCAAAATCGGAAGCGTCAGAGCTGTAGACGTATCCTCCGGGTTTTCCGGATTCCCGATATCGCCTGTATCCTCCGGATTATCCGCATTTCCGATAGTATCTGTATCATCCGGCTCCTCTGAAAGAGCTGTGCTATTTTCCATTTCTTCCGACCAGGTTTCCTGCTGTTGGTCACCGGAAGCCTCCGTTTCTTTCTGTACAGAGCATCCCGCCAGCAAAACAGCAAAAAGCAAAGCTGCCATACACAGTATCGCGGCAGTCGAAGTTGTCCTCCTGTTTTTGAATCGTTTCATCCTTTTTTTCATCCTGCCTGCCCTCAAGCTTTCTTCAAAAAGCAAAACAGGGACAAATCCAGCCTGACCGCCCCTGTCACATGTTTCGCTATCCTTTAATACCAGATTGCTACGCGCTTTGCACTCTCGCAATCTTCATCATTTTAAATTTATGCTTCGTTTCCGTCTTCTTCCGGGAACGCTGCGTCCACCGCTTCCTCATCGCTCATCATTTCCTGTTTAGGCGTCGTAAAGCGATCTACCAGGTCAGGAATCATGTCGATTACCTTGCTGACGCTGTCCTGATTCTTGATGTTGACCAGACGTGTCTGTCCGTTTTTAATCAGAAGCACCGCGCTGGGGGACATCTTGCCGCTCATACCGCCCATGCCGCCGTTTTTGCGGGAGTCCTTACCCGCTCCGCAGCTTGCGCCCGCACCGATTCCAAACGATACATCCACAAGCGGGATAATGATCGTATCATCAATCTTTGTTGCTTCTCCAACTACGGTTTTCGTTGTGAAAACGGATTCTGCCCCTTTCACCAAGGCTTCCATTACAGAAGTAATATTGTTGTCTTTATTTTCTGCCATGCTATGCTTCCTCCTTCTTGCGCAGTATTCTGATCAGTCGTCTGACATTTTTATTGAGTAAAATCCTCAGTCCGCAGATTCCGAGGGTTCCAAGCCGGATTCTGCCTTTGAGGTGAAGTTCTCCTTCGATATATTTCTCTTCAAAATCCGGTTCCAGCCGGATATTTCCTTTATGCCAGGGATACAGCATTCCCTGTATCGCCATGATCTGTCCGGTAGAAGCCGGATCGCCTGTCCCGACGATTCCAAAAACCTCCAGCTTTCGCGGCAGTACATGTCTGATAATTTCTCCCAGCTCGTAAAATCCAACCCGGATCGCCTGCCGTGTCTGCGGCTGATCCCAGATTCTTTTATAATAGGCAGTCTGTTGTTTGAGCTGGTCGGTCTTTTGCTGCATTCCGCGCAGTCGGTCTGTGACCTGCGAAAGCTTACCGGAAAGCTTTTCAAAAAAGCTGCCGGCAGGATGTTCGGGCGCAGCGTCCGAATCGGCAGCTTGCGCGTCAGCCTCCGAAGCAGACGTTTCGTTCGGGTCAGTTGACTGTGATTCGACATCAGGCATCCTGGTCGTAGCCGAGCCACGCGGGTCTGCTGACTGCGGTTCAGATGCTTCCGCGACAGTTTGTGTCTGCGGTTCGTCAGTCGTACCGGCAGCAGGCGCGCTCTCGCCCAGCGTTTTTACGTCCGCAGACGGCATTTTCGCTCCGTCCACATCCAGCACATTCGTATCCGCGTCGGCGTCGCCTACACCTTCCTCTGTGTCCGCACCGGATGCCGCTTTTTTCCTTTTCCCAGATCGTTCTTTTTTCGGATAAATTAAAAATCCAGCCACGCGGACTTCCAAAAGCAGTTCTTTTTCATATGTGACACGGATAGACAGCAGATGTAACAGCCATGTCACGCGACCCCGGATGTATTTTTCCTTCTTCCAGACGCCGTCCGCCCGATATCGGATCGGGACGAGCAAAACGGTCAGAACTGTCAGCAAGATCAGTCCGAGGATTCCAAGCAAAATCCATCCAATTACTTTTAATATTGTCAGAAGTACTGTCATCCGCCGCCTCCTTTCCCGGAGGTAAAGGTCTTTTGCAGATATCCCTTGATATCCGCTTCCATTCCGGCATCCATCGTATCCTGCAGCATCTGCTGCACAAGAAAAATCGCTTCCTCCCGCCCCTCTGCAATGCCGACAACCTGCAGTGCCTTTTTGTCAAAATATTTTTGTTTTAACAGCGCGCAGTGGAAAATGTCCAGCTGATCTGAAGTGCGGGACAGGCTGATCAGATAGATGCCAAGCTGTCCTCTCCCGGTCAGAAGCTTCCATTTTATTTTATTTACATTGCGGATTGACGGCCCCACATACAGCCTGCGGTAAAATTTCATGAACTGGCAACACTCTCCTGTTCCTAGAATGCCCCCAAATTGCACTCATAAGCATATTTTTTGAAAATAGCCGGTCAGATTGACCGGCCTAAACAGATGATTTCCGTCCGCTTAATAGTATTTGTGGCTGCCCCAGAGATTGCTCTTCTTTAATTCCAGATATTCATGATAGGCTTTTTCGAGAATCTGCTTTTCATTGGCAAATTTCAAAAGATGATAGGCTTCATGATACTTGTAAAATCCGGAGTCCACAAAATACTCTTCTCTTTGCGGCTTACTGTAATAACTGTCTGCCATCATCAAATACCAGTGAACTTCTTTCTCCACGACATCCTCCGGTACGTTGAAGGTATATTCGCTTTTGCCCACATACTTGATAATGGAAGCTCTGGAACCGCTTTCCTCCAGAACCTCACGGAGCGCGGTCTGCTGAAACTCCTCGCCCTCCTCCACGGTTCCTTTAGGGAGTACCCATCCTTCATATTTATTTTTATAATTTTTATAAAGCAGAAGGATCTTCCCCCTAAAAATTACTACACCGCCGCAGCTCGTTGCTTCTATCACTGCAATTCCTCCTGTCCGGCGATATCTGACTCTGGAATTCAGTATACCTTAAATCCGGATACAGGGCAAGTCCTATTCTCCAAAAAGAATTTACCGAAAATTCAAAATTGTCCGGTCAGTCTGAAAAATATGCATCGAACACCTGTCTGGCAAGGGGCACTGCATAATCGCTTCCGGAACCCGCGCTTTCCACGATTACTGTCACCGCAATCTTAGGGTCCTCTGCCGGAGCAAAGCCGGTAAACCATGCATGGGATTCGGACTTATCGCTGGAAAATTCAGCGCTTCCGGTCTTCCCGGCAGCCGTATAGGAACGGTCCTTTAGCTTTCTGCCGGTTCCCTCCTGCACAACATCCTCCATCAGGGAAATCATCACTTCCGACTCTTTTTCCGACATCAGCTCCCGATAAACGGACGGCTCATTTTTCTCCAGTATCTTCCCGTCTGCATTCAGCACCCGATCCACGACGATCGGCTGCATCAGTTTGCCGCCGTTTGCGATCGCCGCCGTAATCAGGTTTAACTGTACCGGCGTGATCTGCGTCTTCCCCTGACCGATCGACGTCTGAATCACGTCCTCGTCCGTGCTGTCCTGATCTAACGTTACCTTCGTCTGGTTATAAGGAAGCGGGAACGAAAACTCCTGATTAAACAGCAGACCGTCGATCGTTTCGCCAAATTTTTCCCGATCCATCGACATACCAATGTTGGCAAAAGAGGCATTGCATGATTTTGCAAAAGAGGTCATCAGATTGACATCACCATGCACGCTCCCGTGATAGCAGTTGATTTTATTGTCTCCATTGATATATGCACCGTTACACTGATAATGATAATTTTGCCAGCTGTCCGGATTTTGGCGGATATAGGCAAGCGCCGTCACGATTTTAAAGGTCGAACCAGGCGGATACAGTCCCTGCGTCCCACGGTTTACGAGTGCTGCTTTGTCCTTGTCGGTGCTGAGCGTCTCCCAGTTTTCTGCGATTTTGTTCGGATCATAATCGGGCTTGCTGACCATTGCGAGCACTCTTCCCGTTTTTACCTCCGTCACAACAATCGCACCGCGGTATAACCCCAGCGCATCGCTCGCCGCCTGCTGCAGGGAAGTGTCCAGCGTTGTATAGACATCGTTTCCCGGATTTTTTTCTCCTGTCAGCTCATGATCCAGCTTTTCCCGGTCAGAAATATCCGAATGAATCAGCTGATAATTTTCCAACTCCTCAATCCCCGTCTTTCCTTTATCCGTGTAACCCACCACATGGGCAAAGATATTTTTATAGGGATACTCCCGAACTGATGTTCCATCCTCTGCGATCACAGTCTGTGCCAACACCTCTCCCGTCCCAGCGTAAATCGTTCCGCGGGTATTTTCCTGGGCGAGGACGCGCTGCTGGGAATTGTAGCTGTTGTTAAACAGCGCTTCCTGATTGGAGGACACATAATCTGCCAGATACCAGATCATCCCGGCAAACACTGCAAGCATCAGCAGGCTGCACAGATAGAGTTCACGGTTCATCTGCCATTTATTCTGTTTCTTCTGTTTGTCTTTTTTTCTTTCTTCTTTGCTTTTCAATTCGAAGCTCCTCATCATACCGCAAGACAAAAACGCCTTCTATGACGCCAAACATCAGGATCGTCGTCATCACGCTGCTTCCACCGTAGCTGACAAGAGGAAGCGTCACACCGGTCAGCGGGATAAATTTGCTTCCGCCGCCGACAGTCAGAAACGTCTGAAACAGGTATAAAATTGCAAATCCTACTACAAGATTTCTGTAAAATCCGTCTGCAAGACCACCCGCCAGACGAATCATCAGGACAAACAGCACTGCCGCTGTCAGCAAAATTCCAATTCCAAAGAGCAGCCCCAGCTCTTCAATCACTGCGGAAAAAATGAAATCCGTCTCCACATATGGAATATCCTGCGGCGTGCCTTTTCCGATTCCCAGTCCGAACAGTCCGCCGCGGCTCATCGCAAACAGCGCCTGTGCAATCTGATATCCCTGCTTATCAATCACACTCCATGGATCTCTCCACGCCTGCACGCGTACCTGTACATGGGAAAACATCCGGTACGCAAGCAACGATGCTCCTGACCCGGCGACAAGCCCGCCAGCCAGATACAGTGGCTGATGTGCAGAAATCGTCATCAGGAACACATACACCATAAAAAGAATCAACGCGCTGCCCAGATCCTTCGACAGTACGAGAATCAGCACATGCGCTGTTGCTCCGATTCCAGCTGCGACCACCTGCCGGATTCCTGTCTTTTCGGAAAGAACCGCTGCCAGGAAAAATACGAACGTCAGTTTGACAAACTCCGACGGCTGGAAGGTAATTCCACCTATCGACCAGGACAGCTTCGAGCCGTGCGTCACCTGTCCTAAAATCAGCACGATTCCAAGGGCTGCAATTCCGATTCCGGCATAAATCCAGCCAAGTTTTTCCAGAAACCTGCATTTGCGCAAGATCCACGGCACAATCAGAAATACGACAAAGGATGCGCCCGCGATAATCAGCTGTTTGATCGCCTTTGTCAGATCGAGCCGTGTCAGCACGATCAGCCCCGCACTGAAAAGCATACACATATGATTCATAACAATCCGGCTGATTCCCGGATAGATAAACCACGCCAACACCGGCAGCGCCAGCGTCAGAATCTGTAAAAAAGCATAAAACAGCAGATATTTACTTTGCTGTGTCCGGATCACGATGGTCAGCCACGCCGTAAACTGCATCAGAAATAAAAAGACCATCTGCAGCGCTGCAGCGCCAGACTGTTTGCGAACGTCCCCGACAAACAGCGCATAAATGCTACAGCTAAGAAACAGATACAAAAACAGCGGGATCAGATATCTGGATGCTATCACAATCGTATATGCCACGCTTACTGTACTCCTTTTTTATAATGTCCGGTCGTATACTGCGCCGGTGCTGTTCCTTTTCCTTCGCTGAAAAATTCGAGCACTTCCCGCGTTTTTTCCGCCGTCTCGTCCGTAAAATCCAGACGGATTGCACGGATACCGCGCCTTTTCTGCTCTGCAAGATACTGATGCAGGGAAAGCGGCACAGAATTGTAAATCGTGTTCATGCAGTGCCTGCAGTTAACCCATACGGGAAATTCTACATTGTAGCGATCCTTTAACCGACAGGAAAACGCTGCTGCAGGGATTCCCTGCGACAGCTGCTTTTGCGTATGGGAAATCTGACAGGCCCCCAGGCTTCTTTTGACGCATCCGGCACTGACCATCATCGGCACCCTTCCGTAAACCACCATTTCCTGATTTTGGGGAGGAAGCGCTTCCAGCTCCCTGCGGTTTAATTCTAACGGTGCTGTGTAGCTGTCCGGTGCAAAACAGTCCTGATACAGTTGCCTGGTTTCCCGGTTAAACGTATAAACGCTATGCTGCAGGGAGAGCTTTTTCTCTGGATATTTTTCTGTCACCCAGCACATTCCGCCAAGGCTGCCCGCCAAAAATCCATCCACCAGCCCGTCATAGGCCTTCACCTGTCCCGACAGACGTTTTAAATACGGTTCGCTGTACGAGCGTAGGATCGTCGGAAGCGTCACAAACAGTTCAAATCCGGGACGATCTGCTTTCACGTTTCTTACGAGTTCCATCAGCTGTCCGGTTTTCGGATCGTCCATCAAATCCGAAGAAAGGTACAACCGATCTGTGCCCGTCGTGCGCAGCGCGGCAAATGCCTGCTCTGCCTGCAGGACAGAGACATAGCATTTGGTTGGCTGCGGACGCTGGATATCCGCATAATGAAGGGGCGGCATAGCTGCTGCAGTCGATTTGCCGGCCTCGGACTGCGCTGTTTCTGCTTCCCGGCCGTGTTCCGGAACATATGTTCTTTTTTGCCGATCCTGCAGTTTCTCCGTCAACACATCCAGCGTTTCCCGACGCAGCTCGTTGAGCGCAGAAACCGGGACAAAGCTGTCTCCGTCCAGCTCTACGGAAATATCATCTGCTCCGTAGAATGAGCCGCCGGTCTTTTTGAGCTGCTTGACGACATCATCCTCTGCCAGTGGGCGCTTCTGTGCCGGCTGTGCGACTGTGCCTTCTTTTTGAACCGAAATGCCTTCGCAGGACGCTGTTAAATTGATCGGCTCGCCCGGACGGATTGCCGCATGGAAGCTGACTGGCTTTTGCAGCTTGCCATCCTCCATCATCCCATGCACCCGTTCCAAAATTTCCTGTGGACATGCCAGATATCCGGGTTTTTCCAGCGTCAGCATTTCTCTGCCGTTATGCCTGTGATAATATCCGCCGCCGGTTTCCGAACGAACGTAGAGCTTTGCCAAAAGCTCCTGATCCTTCGGATCGATTTGCCAATGCTCCCGATCCGTCAGATACAAATCCATATATTTGCGATAGATTGCAGTAACGCCGGCAACATATTCCGGGCTCTTCATCCGCCCTTCTATTTTAAAGGAATCGATTTTTGCATCCATCAACTCCGGTAAAAACGGCAGCACACAGAGATCTTTTAAGCTCAGCGGATACGCCGGAGGTTTTTGCTGACTTTTTCCGCCCATCCTGCCCCCTCCTGCTTCCTGTCCAAGCACCGTATAGGGCTGTCTGCATGGCTGCGCACATCGTCCCCGGTTTCCGCTTCTTCCGCCCAGAAAGCTTGAAAACAGGCACTGTCCGGAATAGCAATAGCACAAGGCTCCATGGATAAATACTTCCATTGCCAAACCGGTCTGCTCTTTTAACAGGCGAATTTCTTCCAGACTCAATTCCCTCGCCGGGACAATCCGACAGACACCCAACGATTTTAAAAACAGGGCACTTCTGCTCTCCGTCACCGTCATCTGCGTGCTGGCATGCAGCTCCATGCCGGGAAAATTTTTACGCAGCTTCTCCAAAACCCCCATATCCTGAACGATAACGCCGTCCAGCCCCGCCTCATAAAACGGTGCGATCCAGTCGCAAAGTCCTGAAAGCTCGTCCTGCTTAGTCAGCGTATTGACAGTTAAATAGATTTTCCGATTCCACAGATGGGCGAGGGAAAGTCCCTCTAACAGCTCTTCCCTGGAAAAGTTTCCGGCAAACGCCCGCGCACCGAACCGCTGTCCACCCAGATACACGGCGTCCGCACCCGCTGCAATCGCTGCCTTTAAGCAGTCCATAGTTCCGGCAGGAGCCAAAAGCTCGCCTCTGTATTCTTCCATCCTCTTCCTCCATTGATAAAGAAAATATGATTCAGAATGTGCCGAGGCACATTCTCCGCCTGCGGCGGGTCGCGCAAGCGACA